>ERZ808277.22-NODE-22-length-135985-cov-13.366328_pt1 | contig 135985 bp, 167 predicted proteins | sample MGYA00521240_ERZ808277 | MGnify/ENA primary metagenome ERZ808277 (study PRJEB31516, sample SAMN03275599) | gut metagenome | biome: mammalia-associated habitat; material: feces | host: Papio cynocephalus | place: Kenya | collected 2012-07-17 ... | reverse complement strand
TAGTCGTTTGACCTTCTAAACTATTCTTAATAGTTTAGCTTGGCTCAGTGTTGTCCTTAACTAGAATCTCAGGACGTCCACTTAAATTCATGTGATTTTAGTCAATCGAATTGACATTTCGTATAACATCACTGCTATACGCCTCCGTGATTAAAGGTCTGCTCTTTGAGTACCTACTGAATTTGTAAATGCCTCAGTAATGAATTTATTAGTATTATTTAATACTGCTGCAATCGCAATTTTTTTACGATTGCTTAATGTTGCGCCGCCGTGTGCATTTGCATACACTTTTTCAGAAACGGCTAATTTATTTTTATAAGCTTCTAGTAAACTTGCCATATTATTATTTTTTCTCCTTGTAATATATGTTCTTATTTTAAATTGGCTAGTGTTAATAATGAATCGTCTATTACATCATCTTCATTTGAAGGTCTTAGACAATCATTTTTAGACTCAGTCACTCTAATCTTAGAACCTCTACTAACATTAAATGGAAGTTTGCTTATATTAATACTTTGTCTTTGAATTTCTTCACAGACATTATCTACATCATTTAAAGTATAAGATTCAGATAATTTATTTTTTATCTCATTTGATGAAACACCTAACATATTTGCTCTGAATTCAATATACTTATTTATTGTATTGTAAGCAATCTTCTTATAATTATTTGTAGATGTTTTCGATTCTTGCAACTTTTTCTCTAAAACTTTAATTTTAGAGTTAAAATTTTTCTTTTCAGTTTCTAATGATTCTTTCAAATCATTAATTTCATCTTGTCTTGAATTTTTAGCTTCGTCTTGACATTCATTGAGCTTTTTTTGAAGAGACTCAATTCTCACATCTTTCTTAGCTAAAGATTCATTCAGTTCGTTTGTTTTAACTTTTTCTTGCTTAGAAGATTCAGTTAATTGTTTAATTTGTCTTTGTTGTAGCTCTATCGTCTTATTTAATTTTTGTAAATTCTCTCTAAGTGACGATAACTCCTCAGATTGAACTTTTGATTGTCTAACAGAATCACTTAAACGAATTGATAAAGTTTTGTATCTTTTCAATTCTTCCTCTAACTTTGTAACTTTAGTATCACTAACTGCTAAATCGTTTTGAAGACTAAGTAACTTAGTTTCCAATTCTACTTTTGACTTTAAAGCTTCTTGAAGATTCTTTACTATCTCTTCTGCTCCGTCATTTTCGGCTGCATCTTTTTCCGTAACTTCTTCTTCTGAAGTTTTCTCAGTCTTTATATTATCTTCTGATTTCTCAGATTGATAATCAATGTTAAGTTGTTGTAATGTTTCTTCCATTACTTTTCTATCTTCTAAACTTGCACTATTTAAACATTCATTTAATGCTTTTTTCAATTTATTATCATTATCTAATGATTCTACCATTGTTAATCTTGCATCTTTAACTGCAGGAATTAGCACTAAATCGAATGTTTTAAAATCATAGGTATCAGGGTCTACAGCTTCGTTGCCGTCACCGTCTTCATATATATCACCTGTACCTCTTGAAGATATTCCTAATTTAAATCCATATTTAGCTAATTGATAAGCTATCTTTCCACAAGGAGTATCTATGATGTCACAATAACAAATTAAGTGACCATCTTTATCTCTCTTAGGTGGTTCAGGAAGCATAGCGGCTATTCTATCGCTACAAGTCTCATCTCTATCTGCAGGATGGTCTAATTCCATTGGTATGCCACCTGCTTTAAATAACTCTTCAACTAACTCATCGTCAGAAAATACTTTTTCCCATAATGCTTCTGAATAGAATCTTCCGTTACGAGTAGGTATTGTAATTGTAGCACAAGGTCCATATAAACGACCTAATATACCACGACGTTCCTTTTCTTCTTTTGTTAAATCTTGAAATGCAAGTGTTTCTCTCATTTTATCTTTCATGCATCACAATCTCCTTAGTAGTATTATTTAGATTCTCACTATAATTTAGCATTCTAATTTATGCTCAATTTGTAAATATCTTGAAATTTTCGCATATAAGACTAAAACGTGTAGTTATTTTGAATATTTATGTGCAGAGTGATTAATTTAATCAACTTCACATAAATATTCAAAATTTGCACGTTTTTAGCGTCTATCTTCTTCCATTAATTGTTTCTAATAAACATAAATCTGCTTTAATTAATTTAAGTAAATTAAGACAATTTGTTAAATCATATGTATTATAATAATTACTCAAAACTCTAACAATTTCGTCAGCTCTTACATGTGAAAAGAATTGAGCTCTATTTTCAACATGTTTACTAAACAATAGTATTTGTAAATTTAAAGCTGCTAGTGTTGTCAAAACTTCTTGAGGGTCTTTAACTTCTCTAACTATATTTATGTATAGATTACTTCTTTTTTTGTTGTAATTATCTCTTAATCGTTCATAGAACATAACAGCGTCTAGTGATTTTTGTTCGTGTATAAATTTTAAAACATCTATAGGAAACTCTCTTGCTGTTAAAAGTCTTTTTATACGTTCGTCAACATCGACGCCTTTTTCTTGTAATTCGGTCAAGAGCAATAAACAGTCTGTTTTTTTAATAGCCATTATTTATTCCTTTCTCTTATTTACAACATTATGCTTCATTTCTAGTCATATCAATATTTAATTCTTCTGGACTAGGTAGATAAGATTCTTCACCTTCAGTTTCTTCTTCAGAAGTTTCAGATTCTTCCGAAGTTTCTACCTCGGTCTCTTCCTCTGTTTCAGAAACTTCACTTTCACTTGGAATTTCAGATTCAAACTCAGAAACAGTTTCTGAAGTCTCTGTCTCTTCACTCTCAGATTCGGCTTCTTGCTCAAGCTTATCAATTTGTTCTTGAATCAATAAAATAACATCTGAATCAACAACTGTAGTTAATAATGATTTTAATATCGATAGTTTTATTGAAACATCTTCAATGTCATTTAAAGTATTCATAATATCTGTAATATATCTAATTCTGTTAGACATTGCATCTCTCTTGTCGATTTCTTCTTGAGTAACAGGAGAATTCATTCTAATTGTAAAGTCATTAATATATGAATATAATCCTTTATCAAGCAAGAATAAATTAACAACGTCCGTTATCATCTGACACACTGTATTTTGAATACGCTTAATAGCTTTTCCGTATCTACTTGAAATTATCGATAAAGATGTACCACCGTTAAACCCGGTTGAGTCGTCGGTTTGACAATTGTGCACAAACACACCGCATGCGGTAGCAAATGTGTGATTATCAGATTCAACTTCTATATCATACGCATCTTCTTGCATATCTAATTTTTCAATTTTTGTGATAAAATGATTACACTCTACTAAACACGACATCAAATGCATACCTTCACATAAATTTTCAGCTTCAACAAATGAGCCATCTCGTAACATCATTCTATGGTCCGGTGTGACGTCTATATATCCATCATTATTCAAATAAATTCTTATGAAATTAGCGTTCTTTCTTGTAAGCATTATATTTTTTATAGTAGTCGGTTCAAACGAACCGTCACTACCACAACTCATAATGCCTTTATTCAAATAAACTTCTCTATTATTATAGAGTTCTTTAATAGCAACAGTTTCACCATTAAGCAATGGAATTTTAGTATCTCCACGTAAACAGAAGTACTGCTTTGGCACTCTTAATCCGCCGTAAAGTTTATTGTTATAATAATCTAAGTCTAGTAAACTCTTAACGTCGACATCTCCACCTATTTGTTGAGTAGATATAGCGCCTACACCTCCGTGTGTTGGAACATAGATATTATTTTCAACTGGACCTGGACTTGTGTAGCTATCAATTGAATTATCATCTTTAAACGAAGTTTTTTGTTCGATTAAATTTTTAATGCTTCGTAAATGTTGAGCTATTTGAGTCTTAGGCATATCGCCAACTTCAACGCCTATAACTCTTATAATAGAAGATTTTGTTAATCTGTTTAATAGCACAGAGTTTTCAAGTAGTTGTAAAGCTCTCCATACATTTGCAATATTGTATAATAATGATTGACCTCTTCTAACTTTATACGTTATCTTCTTGTCATTCTTCTCGTCACCGTCATATATTGACACTTCTTCGGGAGTTCTTGAACTGTTGTCTTCTAGATAAGCGTGAACAAAACAATCTGCTTGATAAACTTCAACATCATTCCTATTAAAATTATAATTCAAATAAGGTTGCATTATTTGATTTTGATTAAATACAGATTGAGCACTTGAAGGAGCTTCTACGTATGCAACAGTTCTGCCAAATCTAGTTAATTCAAACATTTCACCAGGATTAGGGACCATTTCAAGATAATGTGCATATCTATCATTTTGATTATAGACATTTATATTAACGTCTTCCTTGAGAGACTCATTCTTATTAGCTTGCTCAAGTTCGTGAAGCGCTGCTTCTTCAGCAGTATCAAATCTTTCTGTCAACTTTCTATCAATTCTAACATTTCTATCACAATTTGCAAATAATTTATCATCATCATAATCAGATTCTCTGTAAAGTCTTAAGTACACGTCACCATATTTAACAAGACTGTACGTCCATCCGTATACATGCTTATCCACGTTTAAAGAATCTAGCAGAAAATCGACATACTTAAGCACAGATGAATTCTCCGATTCACACCAAACAATTTTTCCATGGTCATCAGTTTCACAAACATCCTCTGCATATGTTTCAAGTACTGCTGATATAGTACTATCATTTGACATAGAATCTATTAATTTATATATCTGTTCTCGTGTTTGAACCACAGAAAGAAAACTTTCTAATTTTGACATATTCAATGTTCCGCACATAGCGGCGTCAAGAATATTATTCACCTCTGTGTTTTCAGTATCTATACCTATTTCCGGTGTTGGTTTAGGCTCAGCCATTATTTTCTGGCCCATTCTAATTTCATCAGGCATAAATATCACTCCTTTTCTTTAAAACATCTCTTAATTTAGCACACTTTTTTATTACCATATTATTAATCCGTCATTAATATACAAGCCTGACAAATCAACTTCATTATCGTTATTCTTCTGAACCGACTGTGCTTGTTGATTAGAATTGAACACACGAGATTGCTTTAACATCTCTTCAAAATCGACAACTAATTGCTGAGCACTTGTCGCAGCTTCATTATTAACATTATCTATCATTTCTAATGATTCTCCATAATCATACGCAAATTCTTCGGCGTATTTACTAGCTGTGTAAACAGAGCCACATAAGGCATCCGAGGAATCCTTACTGCCTGTTTTTCCTTCATTTGGATGGTCTATTTTTCCATTGCTATTATTCTTTTCAAGCTGAACTAATTCTGTATGTAATAAGTCAGTTTTAGGAAGTTTTATTCTTCCTTCATAAATAGTATTTTTTAAATATTGATAAGGTTTACAAATACCTACTTTTTCACCTGGAGGTGTTTCAACTCTGTCAACAGACAAAATACTACATTTAAATCCTTCTGCACTTAATTGTTGTTGTAAATCATATGATTGAAATGTATCTGAAGTTATTTCTTTAATCTTAAAACCTTTTTCTTTCAACCATCTAATAAAATTTCTATTCTTTTCAAATGAAATTTGTCTACCTTTAGGCGCTTTTACTGATGTACAGAAAGCTAATTCATAGTATAAATCTTTTCCAGGATTACCATCACTTGTAGGTTTCTTTCCAATAATCCAAGTTCCAGCAATACCTGTTTTGTCACCACTTACTGACATATCTAGATGTATAAATAAAGGTTTATTTAAGTATTGTTTATCTAACTTATCCCAATCGAAGAAATCATAATATTGTGATTCATCCTCTTTACCATTACCTACTTCTATAATATCAGGCATAGGATTGTGAAGATTTTCATCTACAACATCATTAACTCTTCCAGCAGATAAGAATTTATTAGAAGCAAAACTTGAAATTCCTGCATAATCACATAGCATTCTTTCTAAATCTTCAATAGCTTTCGCTCTAAAGTCAATAGGCGCTTCAATAACTTGATATCCTTTTTCTCTATAATGTTGTAATTTATCTTTATCTTCATCTGGAATAACAATACTATCTAAATGTTTATTTCCTAACCCTATAAAGAATGTTTCTTCGCTATAAGTACCCTTCGGTTTTACTTTCCAAACAGGCTCATCTACAATATAAGTATTATCACTCTGTGTTTCACTTAATGTTCTTATGTAACTTTCCATAAATGATTGTTCACTTCTTTTAGATGAAGCTACAGCTAGCACTGTAGGATTTTTACCTTTATATATGAATCTTGTTTTTTGTCCACCTATAGCTGTATCAATCATATTTAATGCTTTTTTCTTTTGTTCTTCGATATCTTTATTCCTCTGGAAGCTACTTATATATTTGTATCTATATTTAGACTATCTCTTAATCTTGTGTTGTTTAATCCTTCACAAGACTCTTGGCGCTTCAAATAAATCATTTCATATTTATTTTACTTTACTCGTTTATTCTTTTAGATATTTCTTCTAAAATATACTTTCATTAGTCGTTACACCTTACTCCATAAGAAGTCTTGGCACGGTATTGAAATTAATCGTTCACCGTTAGCATAACTATTGTCACACACCCTGTATTTACAGGTTCACCAAGTTTTACATGTGCATCACTGCGCAAGGAGGCCAGTTCTAGTTAACCTCATCAAAGAAACAATTATGTGAACAAATTAAAGCACTATTTGTTTGTATTAGAAAATTATTGTAAGGAAATGCATTTACTACATCATAATATTGTTTTGGCTCGTCTAAAACCACATGAGATATTCTTTTAATCTTCATTATAATACCTCCAATGTAATTTTCCAGATGTTTTTATTTTTCCATTGCAACAATCTGATATATGAGTTGCATTAGAATATTTTTCTCTTGCTTCTACTATTGAATTAAATATTTCGCCTGTTTCGACACAGATAACTTTTCTACTATTAGAATTATTACCGCCTAAATTTTTTCCAATTTTCTTCTCACTTATTTTTCGCCTTGTTTCACTAGAGCGATGTTTTCCGTACATAGGATTATCTTTACCTTTCAATCCTCTATGACCTCTCAAAGCAATACTAATTTTTTGTCTTGTTTCTAAACTTCGTTTCTTGCCCCTATTTTTTTCCGCGCCGATTTTCGCAAACTCTCTCAAACGAATTAATTCCGCTTCACTTCTAGTTCTTTTCTTTAGAGCAATCGAAATTTTTTCACCAAATCCATCAGGCTTTTTCACATCAGGTCTTCCTTTTTTAGAATTTTTAATTCCTAGTCCTCGACCTTTATTTGCTTTAGATATCTTACTTCTCGTTTCCTTTGTAACTTCTTTATCATATCTACCATTTTTAGCGCCTTTATGCATTTCAGACCATCTCTCAGCATCATTAATTGAATTTCCGCCTTGTCCACCTTTGTGTATATTATATCCAATATTTTTATCTTGAGAGTTATGTAATTTAATATAATATTTTTCTAATTCATTTAGCTCACTTCTTGAATAACCAAAGCACAAAATTTCTCTCTTTATATTCTCTTTTCCATATTTTTCAAGGTCTTGTTTCCATAACTTACCACTTCCGTAATAAGATTCATCAAATGATGATTTTTCTCTTTTACCAATGTATATTTTATTTGTCTTCAAATTTACAAATTTATATATGTATCCAAACGGCACAGTGTCTTCACTAAACAATTCATCATCTTCTGTTAAATCTTTTGTCATTTTGTATGAGCCGTCTTTTAGCATAAATCTATGAGTTGAAGTACATTTGATAATAGAACCGTCTTCTAATTCAATTTGATATTCTTCATTTGTTTTCAAAGTAGGTTTTACCGTACATGTTTCACTTACGCACTCATTACCATTTTCGTCAATCGATATTACTTGAATATTTTTATCTACTAAATCTTTTATTTTATGAATACCGCCTAAAGTTTTAATCTGCGTTTCTCCGTCAAGACAAAAGAATATTGGACGACCTATGATATCATCAGCTTGAGAACCTATAATTATTTCGATAGGTTCAGGAGGTATCCAATAAGGTTTATTGTGTCTTTGAGTCATTGTTCCTTTTGACATAAACCATGGACTCATTTGAATTGTTTTTTGAAATTTATCATTAGCTATTGCTTCACTTAAATCTAATTTTATATTCATAAAAGCAAAAGCTATTTTTTCTGTTGGCTTTAGATGAAAGAATTCTAAAGGGTCTTTAAGACACATTACTCTATACATCAAGTAAGCACATACAGCTCCGCACGCTATCTCTGAATTGTGAGTTACTATCAAATTATCTGTTAAGTACAAATGCGTGTCACTATCTATTAATATACATTGACACTCTTCTTTACCAATAAATGCTATACCTCTTATTGTTCTAAAAGGCTCATGTTTATTAACATTCAATCTATTCAATTTTCTAGTTAAGTGAAACGGAGTTATACAAGACGGAAGATTGACACTTATATCATAACAATTCTTACACTCTACAACAACGCCTTCGGCATTTCTGTACTTACCTCTCTTAACTCTGCACGGAGCTGTTCCTCCAAGAGACTGCACAAGAAAAATAAAATCGTCTTTTAATCTCTTACTTGTAGTACAATACGTAAGATAACCTTTCTTGTCTATATATCCATCGGTGTCCATTAAACCTTGCAATAATTGAATACGACTCTCAACATCAGTCAACAAATAATCTTTAGGTATGAATTTTTCATCTGACCTTACAGCAAGTTTAAGATTATGAATTGCCTGTTTATATTTGTTAACATTAGCCGCTCTTCCGACATGAGATTTATCTATATTTACAATGTTATACGAATCTCGATATTTAGACAATGTATACTTGTTAGACAGCAGCTCAGAATTTACTCTGTCAATAATCTCATCGTCAGTAGAAGTAAAACATATTGAATTTCCACAAATATAACCATCGCCAATAAGTACTCCGAGTGTATAAGGCGAAATAAACACATCTTTATGCTCAAACTCCAATGGAGACGTTATTGGAACGCCAAATCTACAGCCTATAGCTCCTCTTTTTGTAGCATTCGCTTTTAATCCCCTGTTCATTATCTCTTCGAGAGACATCGTATATTTTTTATTATGATTCCACTTTTGAATAATCGTCCACAAATGTTCTTTACAACAACGTACTGTAGTATTATCACTAAAAGTTATTTCATAAACGTCTTTCTCACCTTGAGGAAAAATATGAGTAACTCTATGAGTTTTGCCGTCTTCCCCATATATAAAATCTCCAACTTTAACCTCGCCCATTGTAATAAAACCGTCCGAAGTGAGCAGTTTAGAGTATAATGGCTGCGCTTTTCCAAGACCTCTGGCCCCACTTTCAAGTAATGTATCGTAAGCAGTTTCTAAATTGTTAGGAAATAATTTTTTCAAAACATCTAGCCAAAAAGGATAAAGTTTTAAATTTCCATTTTTATCTTTCCAAGGAATTCCTAGATATCTATCATCTGTCAAAAATGTTTCTATGTCTACAGGTATTTCTTTATAATCACTATACTTTAAATTATCATATGTTTTTGATGAACCAGAATTAGATATTTCTTTTAATATTTGTAAAGCATATTTTTTTTCATCTTCTGATAATCCATCAAGTAAACTTAAATCAATTTTACTTTCCAATAATTGCACTTTCCTTTCTTTCGAAAATAAAAGTCTAAAAGATAATTCCTTTAGACTTATTTTCTTCTATTTGTAATTAGTCACAAGGTTATTACCTACATACTTAGATTAAATTTTTTAAACTATAAATTACAGCTTCTATTTTTTCTTTAATCCATTTTTCTACATCACCATAATTTTCTTCTATGAATTTAACAGCTTCTTTTGATAATTGATTTTTAACTCTTTCGTATGTTTCATTTAAAGCTTTTTCTTGAGCTTCTTTTGTAAAAATATCTTTACCTTTTAATTCTTCAACATATGTTTGATATGTAAATTTTACTGCTGATGTAATGATATCAACAATTTGAGTTAACCAATTTGTTAATTTTTTATCTTTAATTTTTTCATTTAAGAATTTTACTAGTACAGAAGATAGCCATGTAGCTAATCCTGTAACTATAATTCCTAATGCTGTAAATAAAATATTTATTAAATTTTGTTCCATTTTATTTTTTCCTTTCTATCGCTTAAAATTAATTCTACGCTTTCACAAAATTTACATTAAACCAATCATAAACATCTTGGTCTACGAAAGTGTCTGCAGTAATTGTTAGTGTTTTATAAACTGCAGCCCAACTATTGTTAGTATAACTATACACATTATTTTCACCATATTTTACATAAGATGAATTTATTGTTAAAGTTGTAAAATTTTCATTATTTGAAGTAAAAGAGATATTACTTACTTTCTCATCTGCTAAAGATGTTAATGTTGGATTACCTGTGTAATTTCCTGCTTTGATTAAATTTGTTTCAAAGATAGTTTCATTTACACCATCATTTCTTCTAATATATTTTATTACATTTACTTGAGCATTTGTAATAGCATTAATTTGACTATTATAAGCAACTCTTTCTACTTCACTTGTACCAAATTTTAAAGGCATTTTAATTACCTCCTGTATTATTCAGTAATTGTTAATGTCTTTGTATCAGCATCGTATGACATTTCTGGAACTGAACGAATATTTAATACCCATGTTCTATTTTCTACTGTAATAGTAAATGTCTTAATATAGATTAAATCGTTTTCAATTCCTACATGAGTATAAGTTAAGAATCCTTCTGTATGTCCTTTATCCATTAAGGTGTAAACCTCATGATTAAACATTACCATATTCATATTAGATTTTTGAAGAGTAGCTAATTGTGATTCTGTTAATTGACCGTTTGTAGCTGTTTCTCTTGCTTCAACATCAACTACGATAACAGGACCTTTTATTTCTCCTAAATCTAACGGCGTTTGTTTTGTAATTACGTTTGAATCATGTTTAAGAATAAGTTTACCATTTTCATCAAAAGCAATATCTGTTGGCGTTACAGCTACTAATTCTTCAAATTTTTCTGATGTTACTCCAGGATTATTTCCACCACCATTATTCATGTTTTTGATTAAATCATCTACACGAGTATCTGCGATTTGAATTCCGTGAAGCTTTGTAATTCTTAGATTTTCACTCATATTTTAATTAATCTCCTCATACTCTTTATTATCTTCTATTATTTCTTCTTCAGTTGCTTTATAAGTATATCTACAAGGATAAACATCTATTGCATCACTGTATTTAGTATTAGTTTCTATTTGTAAGATATAATAATTCTTACCATTTTCATCTTCAGCATAATGTCTAATTAAGTTTTCTTTTTCATTGAATGGATGTTCAATTTTTAATTCTATCATCTTTTATCACCTCTTATTCATCTGGATTAGCTTCTATATAATCAGCAAAAGCTGCCCAGTTTGTTGCTGTCTTATATGTTTCTACTGCAGATGAAGGAACGTAGATTTTGTTTATCTGTGCTTTTGAATAAAAAGTTGTAGTCTGAATAGTTGGGGGAACAGTTCCTTTTAATCTAACAGTATACGATGTATATTCACTAGATGCAGAAACATCTCCTAGCCAAAATACAGTAGAACCTATTGTTTTCATAGACGCAGGCAAAGTAATATTGATTAATGATGGATTATTATAAAAAGCACGCTCTCTTATTTCTTCGACGCCTTCTGGAATAATTACTTCTGCTAAAACATCACAGCTAGTACAGCAATACTCGGGAATTACTGGAGCATTTGCCGAGAAAGTAATCGATGTAAGACTTTTACAGCGTTGAAACATAGCCGCACCGCGGTTATAACCAGTCAAAGTAGTAACAGTGTTCGGTATAATTATTGTTTCTATACCACTTTCTGCAAAACAATAACCTTGTAAAGCGACTATATTATCTGGAATGGTTATACTTTTTAACGCTTTACAGCCACAAAAAGTATACGGCTGTATTACAGTCATAGAATTGGAAATATTCACATCGCTCAGTTTATCACAACCTCGAAAAGCACCATAACCTGTATATTGCAAAGTATTTGGAAGAGTAACTGATGTAAGATTTTCACAGTACTGAAAAACACCTGTAGTAGAAATATAATTATCGAATTGACCTAATGCTGTTACATTATCAGGAACATTAAATGTTGTAAAACCACAGCTAGCAAAACATCCTGACGGTAAAGATGTTACTTGAGATGGAATGTTTACAGTTTGCAGTTTTTTGTTATAAGCAAAAGTCGCCTCACCGTCAAAGTTTTTAATTGTTTCAGGTAATGTAATTGTTTCTACGCCAGATTGTGACAAAAAGCTTGAAAACCTAGAGCCGTACACGCCGATAAATTCAACTTCATTATTCTCAGAAGGAATTATCAATTCAGTTAGACTCGAAGCATTACAACATATATTACTATAAGAACAAGTACCTCCTTTTTTCAATGGAGGTAACACTAATTTTGTCACATATCGTCCGAATGAACTTAAATCTGTTCCGGTGACATCCACAGCTTTAACAAACATATCTTTACAATAATTATTAGGAATATTATACCACCTTCCTACAAAAGTAGCTGAGTGAGGATATCCATCGCTATCATAATCTCCAAATATTAATCCTTTAGCAGGACCATCTACGTTAGCAGTAATATTAACTTTACTTAAAACTTTTCCTTCATCAGATAAAACTTCAGCAGTGCCATTCGATGTTATTGTTATAGACTTTTCTTGCTCTTCTTTTCCTTGAGATAATTCATCAATAGCTGTAACCATTTCATCTAGATTTAGAGAATCTGTTGTCTCGCTTTTTGTTCTTATAGCGTCTGCAATAGCTGTTAATTTATTTTTACTAACTAATCCTTTATTCTCCGGTCTTGACATTAGAATTTAACCTCATCATAATTATCTAAATCAACAGCGATTGTATTATCTTCTATTTTAATACCTTCACCTGCTATAAGCTTATTTTGTTTACTATCTTCAACATCTTTTAAATCTTTCAAAATATCACTAACTCTATTATCTTCTATAAGTGTACCATTTATTTTATTTATTCGTCTTTCACTCATAAACTACTCTACTTTCTATTATTTTTTACTTTTACAGGCTCATCTGCAGGTAAGTCATGAAATTTATGATAAATATCATCCATAACTCCATTTGCTCCTAATTCATGATATCGTTGATAGCAATTTTCAAAATTTTCTCTGGCATAAATTGGAGCGTATCCCTTTTCCGACCATTTATTAAACATCGCTATCAATTCCGACCTGAGCAAAGCTTGAAGTCCAGCCTTTGTTTTACTTGAATCTTCTTTTAACAAGTCAATCTCTTTATTTACAGCGTCTGTAACACCTTCAACCTTTATTGAAACTTCTCTTATTCTCTTATCGAGTTTTTCATCTAAAGCTTCAAGTACTTTGTTTAATTCTTCTTCTCGTTGCTTTTTAAAGGACTCTTCTTTTTCTTCACGTTTCTTTTTTGTTCCATTCACGACATAATTGAATATAAATGTTACAAATAAGCTACAAAGTGTTGCACCTCCAAAAGCTGAAAAATATTTAATCCATTCCATTTTCAGTCTTCCTATCTTATTTATTTTCTATTGTTAAATTTGTATTTAATATGTAAACAATACAAATTTAATCATCATTTAATTTAGCAAGTTAAACAGTCTCTTCTTCTTCATTTTTGTTAATTTCCGCCGTATCATCAACTTCTTCTTCAGTATCAGCTAAATCAAATAATGTAGGTCCTTTCTGAGTTATGTTATTGCTTCTTCTATTAGAAACTTCTCCCTTTTTAAATCTTCCGCTGGTCGCGCCACGTTTATTCGAACGGTCGATTGTTTGTTGAGTTGTACCTAATCCAGATGAAGTATTTTTAAAGAAACTTAACTGTTGCACTCCGTACAATGCAGGAGCTATTATATCATTATAATTTCTTACAAATTTCTGTTTAGCATATTTAATATAATTGTTAATAACAGATGCTATCTTTAACATCCACGACATATTAGACAGCACAAGTAAAACATGTTTACAGCCGCCCGTCTCCTTTAGAAGTATTGTCCAACTGTATTGTGGAGCTCTATTTTCAGGCTCGCCCGCTGTAAACTTATCTTTTGTAGCGTGGTATGACTGTCTGTATTTCCAATCTGGACAGCTACAAAAAACGTAAACATCTCCTCTATTAAACACTCTACTTAAACATATTTGAATAGTTTTAAACTCTAGAGATTTATGCGACAATTCAAGTTCTCTTCTTATTTCTGCTAATACTCCGCTGAATCTTATTGTTACAACATAATTGTTTGTTTCACCATAAACTTCTATACCGACAGTAAGAATATCTTTTTTAAAGAATTCGTCCATATTTATTTTATTGAATTGTGAAACACTTGTAGCAACTCTAGATTTTGTTCTTCTCTGATATCTATTTTTTCCTTTAGAGCGGTCTGTTTTATACGCATCAGAATTTTTACCCCGAACTATTAAATCAGTTCTACTCTTCTCTAAAAGTAATTTACTCTTCAATAAATCAGCTCTTGAAAATTTGCATCTAAGACTTTCTTCTCTTCTTCTATCCTCATAATCATCAATATTGAGATGTCTAATATTCTCAGGAGTTCCTAAAATTTTGTATAGCTCAAATGTAGTAAAATCTTGAAATCTTGTATATATTTTAAAATCTTTATATTCATATACAGTATCATATTCGTCTATTACAGCATCACCATACTCGTCAAATTCGTCAGGCTCATCATTAGGAACATATATAATACAGATATTTTTATCGTCGTAATCATCTAACTTTAATTCATAACCGCCTTCTTCATTGACAATTTCTATCATCTCTGTGTGAATTGTGTTAAAGCCGTCGGCAAGTAAATATAACGTAGGTTTATTTCTAGCATCTATATAAACTCTTTGAATAGTATGAGATGAGAATAGTTTATTTCTAATTTCATAAGGAGATTTGCTTACAAAAACAGTCACAAAGTCAGCTTCATAAACTTCTTCATTCAAACTTTTATCCGCAGCTAATGATTCACGCACGTTTTCCCAATTATACTGTGAATACTTTTTCATCATATGATTCCAATAATCGTCATTAATACTGTTCTCAATCTCAATTGTATAATCTTTTGGAATCATCTCTAGAACTTCCTCAAGTGTTCTAGTCGCAAAACCACGTGTTGATTTCGCATAATTTCCGTAAATACCTACAATAGTAAATATTTTTGAACTTTCATCAATTCTCCAAGAAAAAGATGTTTGATTAGAATCATTCTTGCATAGATAATAAGACGTTTCCACATAGTACCAATCATCTTCAGGCTCTTCTCTATCATCTTCCCAGTCAACAGACTCTCCATTTTCATCTTTCCAGCCTTCATGAACATAACGAACACTATAACTCATCGACTTTAATTTATTAATTATTTTACTCTCTAATAAGTTACTATTTAATGAGTCATCTTCATAGATATTATAGCTATTTTTGTTAAACTCTTTCGCGCTCTCGCTTTTAACTGCATTAGAATTATGAACTACGTACTCAGTAAATTTTTCACCTCGACCATAATCGTTTGGAATATCTCTTATTATTGTAATATCATAGCCAAGCTTTCTTCCCGCTTCTGCTAAGTCGTCTGTTGACGTAAACGCAAATATTTCATCATCTGAGCTATCGTCTGAAAATTCATAGTTTATGTCATACTCATCGAAATCTTCAACGCTTCCCCAAATTGTCGACCAAGTATCTGCATCAAGATTCAATTCATTCACAGGGTCAAATACTTTAAAATCATGCAAGTTGATATAATATTTTTTTGCATCTTCTTTTTTGTATCCTGTCATCGACTTATCAAAATAGTCAAGCGAATCTGTAAAGAATACTGATTTATCTTTAAACTGTGTTCTGTCGCCAGCATAAGTATCAACTCTATATACGACTGTATCATAATCATTCTTCATAATAAAGTTAATCTCTCCTTTCACTGTAACTTAAAACATCTCTTAATTTAGCACTAAAAAATTCCTCATATATAAAAATATACAAGGAATTGCTAAATTTTATAAATATTAGATTAATGCACCATCATCACAGAATTTGAATGAATAATTATTCATCTTTTCAATTTTCATCTTCTCTGAGACGAGTTCTACAACACAATTACCCACACAAAATTCCAAATTACTATCAAAATAAAAATAATATTTAAAATTTTGAATAAATTAGGTTTCCATTTTCTTATTACTAGAGCAAGAATTATTGCTAAAAGCATTTTTATTCCTAGCCCTAGAAATATGTTTTTTTCAAAGAATTTTTGTAATAAAATATTTCCTTCTTCACACTTACCTAAAGTTATGCCTAGATAGGTGAGAAGAGAGTCTAATAGGTTTAATAAGATAAAGATTATCATAAATTATTTTTTAATTTCTCCCACATCTTTTCTTCTTCTAAAATAAATTGAATAGGAAAAATTTTATTCAATTTTCTACCACTTCTTGCAACTATTCTTTTTAATCTTTCTTTGATAGAAATATCTAAAAGTTCTATTTCAATATCACCTACAATTTCTTTCCAATTACTAGGTAGATAATAGGGGTGTACTATAATAGTTTCTATATTTTCATTATTAATGTAAAGTTGTAATAAAGTTTCTTTTAATTCTTCATCATTTTTACAACTTTGTGGAAGTTCAATTTCTACCGCATATGATATTTTTTGTTCGTTTAGATATCGGTAGAGAGTAGTCTTTCCACTTCCTACTAAACCTAGAATTAATTTCTTTTTCATAATTATTTTTTATCTCTAATTAAACGCTTAACATAATCTTCTACGGAATTATCACCGTGATAATCAGCGTTATCTCTATTTATATTAGTAGGTTGCTCGCCTAAACGTAAGCCTACATAATATTCTTTAGGCACATCGAATTTTTCAAGAGGAATAATTTCTCTATTATCTTTAACATACTTAAAGTCTTTAATAGGATAGATATTACTTAATCTACAAGAAGTTAAGATATGTCCAGCAAATAAATTAATATGATAATTAGTAATTATGTTGTAATAATTTACTTCCTTTTCAATTACTTCTTTGCTTACTAATTCTACAATTTCTCCTTTGTCATTTAATGTATGTGTGCTAATAGGAGTATCTTCGGTCATAGGATAAGTAAACATACCTTTTTCAATATTGAATATTCTATGTTGCTCTACAGTATTTAATTCACTATTATCACTAAATACTAAATGATTATATTTAATTGTTTTCTTTTGTTTCATTATCCACAAAGGTTTTGCTTGACTAAATTCACCCTTATCAAAGTCCCAAACTAGTAAATTATCATCATATGTAATATCTTCTACATTTTTATACGTATGATTTGATAAAGTAATAGGTGTTCCTTCTATGAAACATTCACTATAAATAGTAATTGTTAAGTCTTCAGTTAAAGTATAAGGTATTAATATGTTTGGTGTAAGAGATTGCGAAGCATAACCTTCATATGTCACAGTATTAATACTTACAACGTTTGCAACTGTGGTATTTCCTCCTACATTTGATGTAGTGCCGTCAGCTTTTGTTATACCTAAAGTGCCTCCATAATTACCTTGCACCACAGTTAAATTATAACCAGTAGGTGTAGGAGCGACTGTATAAGTCACTTCATTGCTATGCGGACTATCTTTATAATTAGTTGCTTTAGCAATTGCATAAATTGTATAACTTCCTTCAGTTGTAATATACCCACTTAAATCAAAATTAGATATTGATACTGTGTTAACGGTTGCAAGTAAAGTATTGTTGCAATAAATATCATATGAAGTTGCGTGTGCTACTGTGGAACTTGATAATAAATTACCATTAAGCGAAATAGTCGGTGGTTCTAATTGCGGCAAAACTATATAACTAACTTCGTTACTAAAAGCACTATCAGCATATCCGTCACCTTTTGCCTTTACTTTTATAGTGTGAGTCCCTGTCTCTAAATTGAGAGTGCTTAAGTCTAGTGTCGTGAAACTTTTCTTTTTAGAAGTGATAACCACAGAAGTTGGACCATCATTATAAGTAATTGGAGAGTCAAATGTAGTATCTGTTTTATTAGTTGGAGTAATTTCACCATCATTTATACTTATAGTATCTATTACATAACCTTCGTTTAATGTAACTGTAAAAGAAACTACATCATTTAAACTTAATGAATCATAGTAAGCCCATTGAATTTGTTGACCGCTTGCAGTTGTTTCATAAGTTGTATTTTTATCAGAACCGTGCTTATCCCAACCTACCCAAGAAACTTTTGTTATATTACTATCAAAAGTTACTGTTATAAATGCTATTGCATTTGCCATAATCTATCATCTCCTTTCTATGAGATTTCATTATTCGCATAAATTAAAAATGTTGTATTTTTATTTACTTCTACAAGTTCACTTATTATAGGATTACTTGATGTATTACTAGATGTAGCAAATAATTTATTTCCTTGTCTATCTAATACATCAGTATTATCTGTTTCATTTTTTACGCCATTATTAGTAGCGTTATTTATATATTCTATTTTAAATATTACATAAAAGCATTTATCTACTGTTTTTAAAACTTTTTCTTCTCCGCTATTATCAGACTCAAGTAAAGTCCAATTAAAATCTGTATTGCCGAAAGAAGTAGCATAATAAATTTTAGCAAAAGAAGTAGAGTAAGTATAAGGAGTTGCTCCTTGCTTAAATGTAATTGTGTAAGACGTAGGAGCGGGAGAAACAGGCATACGCAATAATTCACTATTGCATTGAGTCGCCAATGTATCGGAGTTGTCTAATCTGGGCTGAGTGACAAGAGTACGATGTCCCGTAACTGTGATACCCCCCCCCCCACTTGATTAGTCAATGAATCCTGGACTGCCACCACTTCCTCTGAGTTCTCTAATTGAGTAAGCCTGATTGTGTTTGCACACGTATCGCCCCCCCCATTAGCACTTTGAAAACTCATTACTGCAACGGGAGAAGTTCTATCTATCTTATACTCATAGAAAAGCATATAATTCCAGTCTAAGTTAGAAATGTCAAATTTAGTGTCGTATTCTAAAATTTCAAATACCTTTTCACCATTTGTATTTAATTCTTCTAAAGTGATATCATAATAATTTTTATCACCATTATATTTGTATAAGAATAATTTTGCTTCATTATTATCAGTTTGGAAATAGTTAACTTCTTCACCATTATATTCTAAATAAATATCTTTATTTTCGCTATTTATCCAAATTTTATCCGCCTTAAAACTACTAGGCATTGCTCGTACAATAGGTTGCCAACTCCAAGTTTCTTCGGTTGGAATTGAAGGGTCTTGCAAAATAACTTTATCACTAAATCTATTACCACAAAGTAAACCATTTGCAAAATAAGTATTATGATTACAGAAAATAGTGTAGTGTGGTATATCTCCTTCTTCGGCTCTACTTACTTTTTCAACTAAAGTTACCCAAGTTCCGTCTTGTTTATAACACTTGTCACCTACATAGAAATTATCTAAGTGAGTAAATGCTTTGTCGTAATTGTTATAGAAACGATGTCTATGAACAACTTTTACAATTGTTCCGTCAGAAAAAGTGAATTTATCATAATGTTTTCCTATTTTATTCATTGCTCCGTCAGCATAATAAACATAACCAGGAACTTCTTCCCCTTTTTCATTTAAAGATAAAACATATTCACCATTTCTAATATCTTTAATATATTTCTGTGTTTTATCCCACATAGTAATTAAAGTATCACCAGTCAAACAAACTTGATATTCTATACTTACTGAGATGTCTAAAGTTTCAGTACCGCTTGTTACTGTCACAGTACCATTTCCACTACCAGTATTTAAAGTTAAAGTCGTTCCATTTACACTAACTTGACCTATTGTAGTAGTAGCAGAATATGTCCCATTTCCACCGCCTAACTCAGTTGTAAAAGTTAATACATCTGAACCACCTTGCATTATAGTTCCGACAAAAGCACTAACAGTAGAGGTTATAGGCTTAACTGCCCCCCCCCACTGGGACATTTGTCTTCAAAACTCCGTCAACATATACATCATAAGAAGTTGCATTGTCTATATTCTCAATTGTCAAAATATCTCCACTTAAAGAAATAGAAGGAGTTGTTAATTGAGCAAGAGCTGTGCTTATTCTTACCCAAGCACCATTTGTGAATTGAAAAGCGTCTTGTTTTACCCAAGCGTTATTTGTAAATTTATAAACGGGTTTAGTGTCGCTCATAGTACCCCCCCCCCAGTTTAGATGTAAGAGTGATAGTTGCTGGATAGTTTTCATAAGCAATTGGTGTTTCAAAACTATTATCTGTTTTATTGCTTGTAGTCATTTCTTGAGAAGAATTATTTAAAACAATAATTGTATCTAATACATAGCTTTCGTTTAATGTAACTGTAAAAGGGACTATATCTTCACCAACACCATAATAATTCCAATTTATTTCTTCGCCACTTGTAGATGTTTCATAAACAGTGCCTTGACCTTGACCACTAATACCCCAACCTTGCCAAGAAACTTTTGTTATATTACTATCGAAATTTATAGTTGTAAATGCTGTATCATTTGGCATATCTTATTACTCCTTTCTTTAATGACATATTATGTCAGTAATATTTTGAGTTAGAGTAACATTTTCAGATTGCTCATCAGCAGTTTGATGACCTAAATCAGGAATATAATAACTTGCACTTATTCCTGCTTGTACACTTGAAATGCTTCCACTAGGTTGAACTTCCCTATCACTATATGTAATTCTAAATTTTAATTGAGTTGCTTCACTAGTTAATAAACCTGTACCAGTTATTTCTTCCCAATTTTCTCCATTGTCAATAGAATAAAAGAATTGAGTAGGATATGTCCTTGGGTCAAATTCACTTACGCTTACACTATACATTGCTACTCCCCCCCCCAATAACAGCGATAGTTCCTTCTTCAGCAGTTGAAGGTAAAGCACTTTCACTTGCTACTGTTATGTAAGTTGGAACATTTGTTGTTATTGAAACAGAAGATAAAACTTTTCCACTATCAGGAGTGATAGTAGTTGTCCCATTTTCTGTAATAGTTGTTGATTTAGTTTGTTCTGTTTTTGCTGGACTTAAACTTCCACTTACTCCAGCAATACTTACTCCGCTCCTAATATTGCTTGCTATTAAAGTAGAAGGCTTAGTGATAGTAAGAGATTTTATATATTTTCCACTAGAAGCATTTACTGTTTGATTACCACTTGCAAGAGATAAAGCAACAGTAGGAGTTTCAGTTTGAATTGCTGATACATTAACTGGCTTATAACCGTCTACACTAGAAGCATTAAAAGTTTGAGATGTTTCACTTGGTGTGATAGAAAGTGATTGAATTGTAGGGAAAATATTTACATTTATATCTATATCTTCTTCGTTTTTTGTACCCTTTGTTGCTAGGGTTATCGTTCCGTTTTTAGTGATAGGTATTTGAATGTTTGAGGTAAGAGGCTCGTAAATTGCTGTTGTAAAACTACTATATAAAGTTTCCACAATATAATCTTTATCATTTGGAATATCAAAAGTAGTTTCATCTAATGTGCCATAACTTGTCATTCCAGAAATAGATACACTACTAAATATTCCAGAACCTAGTACATCATATATTGTCATTCCGCCAGGGACGGAAGTATCGTGAAATGAACTACATTTTATTAAATCAATTGTATTATTTTGAAAACCAAAAATTACACCAACACCCATAATAGCTGTTTCAAATTCGGCAGCAAGTGTTATTTTACAGTTTCTTAAATTAGTTCCGACTTGAATATTTGGCATAATTTATTTCCTCCTTTCATAGGAATTATAAAATTTTTATCTATGAAAAGTATATATAATACTAAAAAATAATAAATATAATTATACATTATATATACTTTTTAATTTGTTTTGTTTTTTATTTGTTGCCTATTCACTATAAACAACATCTGTTACATTTTTAGTTAAGATATAATTATTTGAAGTTTCATCGACCCCAGCCTTGACAAGAGTAACAGTAAAATTCATACCTAATGTTGTACTTGAAATTGTAGGATTTGCTGGAGCAGGTAGGCCTCCTGGAAAAGTTATTCTAAACTTAACTTGCGAAACTTGTTCACCTAATCCACCAGCACTATCAAATTCAGTCCAAGTTTGACCATTATCATTTGAATAATATGTTTGTACGGACGTATCTGCTTTATCAGCATATGAACTACAACTTACATTATACCCACTTGCACTAGAGACTTCATAACTTACCTCATTACTCTTTTCGCTATCAGCATAACCAGTTCCTTTAGCAATAACATAAATTGTATAAGTGCCAGATGTTGTAATTAAAGTAGATAAATCTACACTAGTAGTAGTAATAGTTGTAAGTAATGCATTATTACTATAAATAGCATAACTTGTTGCATTTGCTACTGCTGTGATAGTAAGAGTGCTATTTGAAAGAGATATTGTAGGGGCTGCACTAAATCTTAACAAGCCTGTATACGCAGGTAATACTTCACCTTCATAAGTTCCTTTTACACCTGCTATTGTTATATCTTTTTTGATGTTTGTAGCTAATAATGTTGCAGGTTTATTTATTGTTACTTTACTGAAGTAGTAGTTTATATCTCCAGGAACATCTACAGGACTTTCTTGATATTGATAATATCCATCTTGTACTACTTGATTTCCACTAGCTAAATTTAAGTCTACTGTTTTTTCTTTTATATTATCTAAAGTACCATCTAAGAATACTGCGGCTAATTTATTATTAGCATCATAAATATCTACTGCAGCATTATCTCCTGTATCACTGCATGGATAGAATTTTAAAGAAGCTCCACAACCTGTACCAATTTCTTGTTCATAAGTACTTCCATTACAAAATTCGATATAACCATCATCACCGTAGTTATTTGTTCCTTTAATGTTATATCTTAATCCTTTTTGTTCTGTAGAACTTATTTTAGTAATAGATTCTGGTTGATTATATGTGAATACATCTTGCACATTTACAGCTATATTCTTATCTACATATTTTTCTTTTGTTGCTAATTTTGTTGTTTTATTTTCGTTTAGATTTATATCTATAGTTGCTTCTTTTGATGTAAGAGTAAAAGTACCGCCTTGACCGCCACTATAATTAGGCGCATTTACTGTAAATGTATTATTTGTGAATGATACTATATTCCAATGACTGTCTTGACTTGTAACAGTGCTTAATACGTAACCATCTTTTAAAGTTACATTATACGTAAAAGTATAAACATTTCCATTGTATGATGTATCAACTTCTTGACCACTAGTCGTCCAAATGTGATTATTATCATAAACTTTTATAATGTTGTCATCAAAGTTTATGATAACAGTATCTAGTGCTGGAGCAAAAAATTGTAAATTCATTTTCATAAAGGTTTTTCTCCTTTTATTGTTTTTAAATATGAATATAGCTAGAGTTTCTTTTTAACTCTAGCTATATAAAAGTTTTATGTTTTATCAAATTGTTTCATCAATATATTATACAATTTTTAATTGTTTTTATTTTTAAGCTGCAGTTACTATGCTGCCCGTATAAGTTTTAATTGTTCCAGTTACTTTAACGCTATTTACATAGCCTGTTTCGCCTTCTAGCATATCTCCTGCTGTTGCATTTGCATCTGCAGTTTTGATATATTGTGCAGGAATAGCATTGATTGTAACTTTACTGAAACCATCTTTTCCTGTCGATGGAACTACTTCTTGTTGAGCTTTAGTTGGTATTACAGTTTTTGCTTCTAATTCTGGTTGAATATTTGTTGTAACTGTTACACTTGATAAAGCGTCATATCCGTCATCAGCTGTTACTGAAACTGTTTTATTTTTATTACCATCAATTGTAATTTCTTTTAATTGTAATGTTGGTTTGTCTGCAGGTCTACTAACTGTAATTTTGCTAATAGCTACTTTATCTACTCCTGGTGTATATGTACCATTCGCTACTACTGCTCTTTCTTCTAACGCTGCTGTTACTTCGATATTAGCTTCAGCATATGTTTTTTCTGTCGCAAGAGTTACTGTCTCATTCTTAGTTAACGCAATTTTAATATTTTCAGCCATATTTCATCTCCTCCTATGCTACTAATTCACCAGCATATGTTTCAATAGTGCCTGTAACTTTAACACCATTTACATAAGCTGTCTTACCTTTTAGCATCTTACTTGCTACTACTGTAGCGTCTGTTGTTGTAACATAATTTGCAGGAATTGGTTGTACTAAGATTGTATTCAATACTTTTCCTGCTGATGGTGTAACTTCTTGAGCTTCTTCGCTTGGAGTATAAGGACCTTTTCCTTCTGTATCAAATTGTACATTTGATGTTACAGTTACTTTACTCATACCATCTGATGAAGCATCTTTTGAAATTGTTGTTGTGCCATTTGTTGTTATTGTTTGTTCTTTTTCTTGGAATGTCCAAGCTGTTTTTGGAATATTTATTGTAACTTTACTAAAACCTAATTTACCTTCTGTTGGTGTAAATGTTCCATTTTCAGTAATTACTTTTTCCTCTGTTTGAGGAATTAAATCTATATTCGAAGGAATATATTTATTTTCTGTTGCAAGTGTTGTAACTTGCTTTGTAAGATTTATTTGAATATTTGGCATATAATAAAAATTCTCCTATACTTAATAAATTATTTAATTTTAACATTCATTGGCAAATTTTGAAATCGTATATTTCCCCAAGGTAAACTAACTTGCTTATCAGACATGAAACCTGTAAAATCTGCAAGATAAACAGCAGGATACTCACTTGTTGTGGTCGAAACAATATAACCTTTCTCGTCTCTGCACCAAGCATTAAGCGCAAGAGTTATGATAGGATTTCCAGAGGCATTTATATTACCACTAGCAAATTCTATATAAGTATTATCTGCAGCTTTATAAGAGCATGTATAAGTGCCTGAAGAACCGTCATAAGTTCCACTTACCTTTATTGATGTATAGATAGTTTCATCGCTATAAAAGTCGCTAGATTTTAAAATAATCTCTCTACCAAATGCAGGGTCTTCATACCAATCTTCACTAAATTCTAAGGTGAAATAAGCTGCAATCTTGTAGTTGTTATAATCGACTGTTGGAAATATTTCAGTCAAATCGCAATTAGCTATTGCAATTGTTTTATAATACTCGAACAAGTTTACAGAACTTGCTACTTGAGTATTAATATTTATATCTTCTCTACAATATTTATTTTTAGTTAATAATTTTTTACTACCATTATTTGTAATATTTATATTCATATTTTCAACCCACTATCATAATTTATTTCCCTCTTCTATTAGCTTACTTTAGACCATTCTATCTTTGACAAATCGATTTGAAATGCAGGACGAACACGAGCGGTATAGGTTACATTGACATCATTAAAGTTGCCGAGACCACCATTCACATAATATGCACGACTAATATCAACAGCTTTAGCGGAATTGAACCAAATGCTGTGAACAATACTAGAAGTTTGATTAAAATACATAGTATTTACACTAGACATATTAAAATTGCTTGTTCCATTACCAATATATTCAACAACATCTTCTACTCCAAGAGCGTAAACATATCTATTTCCAACTGTCTTTTGGTCTAATTGAATAAAATAATATGCTGTATTATCTGTACCATATACACCACTATAAGTAGCAGAGATACTTGTACCATCACTATGAGAATATAGTTTTTGAACAATATTTTTAGCAACTAAAGCTGCTTTTGTCGTGGTTGATAATGTATTATACCAAGTAGTATTTAAGTAATTATCTAAATCAGAACCACTGTATAATTGGCCATTTCTTCCACCATCAAATGCACCGTCTTTGTATGCTGCGTTATATTGAAACGAAGTTTGTAAATCACTCATGCCTAAAACTTCTACAATTGTTCCATTTACTTTTAAAACTCTATATTGTGAAGTCGTTCCACTTCCTGTCATATCTAGATTAATTAAATCGCCTTTAGCTGGCATTGCCATAACTTTAAAAATAACTTCGTTACTCTTTCCACTATCCTTATAACCACTGCCTTTAGCGACAACATAAACAGTATAAGTTCCAACTTCTGTCAATAATGTTGCTAGACTTATTTCTAATGCAGAAGTATTTCTTAGTAAAACATTATTACTATAAATATCGTAGCTTGTAGCATCTTTTAAAGCTGTTATCTTAAGTGTACTATCTTCTAATGTAATTGTTGGATTATCTCTAAAAATTAATAATCCAGAATAGTTGACAATTGTACCTGATATTTTTTCAACATCACCATTGTTTTTAATGTAGGCTGTTTTATTTTCTCTTAAGTCATCAGCAGAAGCTGAAGTAGTAGTTATTATATTATATTTTTTTCTAACATTCATAACTAACTACTCCATTTCGCCGTTATAATCTTCTATCGTTCCTGTAATTTTTCCGTCTGCGTTATAAGCAGTTTTGTTTAGTAATAAGTCAGCAGCATTTGCTGTTGCATCACTCGTATCTACTCCGAAAGTATCTCTTGTTATGTAAACTGTATTTGCTGTTCCTGTCTTTACATTTAATGTATAATATAAATTATTAACTAAGGCTGTGTAATTATACTCTGTTTGAGTACTATTGTTGAATGTTAGCATAACAGTTGTACTATCAGTAGAATTTGTAAGTTTAATTCTAGTCTCAGAAGCTTTATTAGCATCTATTAATACAGCATACATAGCATCTGTTATTTGTGTTCCTGAAGTATTATTTATAGCACTTTCTGCTACTGTTAGCGATAAAGGTTCGTTTGATACAGTTGTTAATGGATAAGCTGTTATCGTTCCACTTAATCCATCGCTGCCTGATAACTCCAATTCTACATAATAAGTTATTCCTGTAATGTTGTCTCTATAAACAACAAACCATATACTATTCCATTTATCTCCACAGTAGAATATATACTCACCATTGTCATCTAAGAACGCAATTCTATTAAAAATACTATCTTGAGTAAGAATATTTTTATAGCTTTCATCTATTGTAAATGTGCCATTTAAATAATTATCATCTGTGTAAGTTGCTGTAATAGGAATATAATAAACAGTTTTACTGTCGACATAATCAGCTATAGCTTTTACACTAGTATATTTAGTTGTATCTGTCTTATTCGTACTATCAATTGCTGTTACTTTATTCGCTGTCTTTTCAAGAGCATCGTAACTAAACATTGTCTGTTCACCAGTTTCTTTTACAACACCATATATAGCATTATAATTAAGAGCTGTTTTATGTTTTGCTAAATAAGTATCTGCGATACTAGTTTTTAAAGTATCTAACTCATCATAAATTACTTTGCCTTGAACTGGATTTGTTCCTGCAGCTGTTATTGCACTATCAACCACTGTTCTATTGGCGTTAGGAGCGATATTTGCTAACTTATCTTTTTCGTCTGTTGTAAAGTCATTTGTTGATAGACCTTTTCCTGTTTCTTTATCAACTTTATTATTTAGTGCTGTTTGCACTGCAGTAGAAATTGGTTTATCCAAGTCTGACGTATTATCAACATTTTCTAAACCTATTTGTTCTTTAGTTACTTCATGTGGATTCTGTTTATTCGTAACGTGAACATCATATTCAGTTACTTTATCTTCTGTAATACCGCTATTTAAAGCAGCTTTTTGTTCATCTGTTAGAGCGTCTAGAGTATTTAATTGAATATTTACTTTTTTATTTGTTACAGTTAAATCTGTACCATTAACAGCAATACTTTCAATTACATTGACTTGAGCTCCACTTGCTATTCCTGTTAACTTTTGTTTTTCAAGTGATGTAAATACTTTATTAGCATTTCCACTTTCAATTAAATCAGCGTTAAGTTTATTTGTCTCTGTAATTTCATCTTGCTTAGCACCGACTGCATCTTCAGCTTCTGATACTCTAGTTAATAAATTATCCCAGCCGTAAACTGAACCTGTACCATCAGTTTCAGCAAATATCTTGCCGTCTGTTGCAGTTCCTTGAATTATACCAGGAGAAGTATTTGTAAATGTATTTACAGTATCAACACCATCATCTCTCCAACCAATATTGTTGTTCTCATAATAGTGCCAAATATGATATGTTCCTATAATTACTACTGCTATTCCAGAGAATGGTGATGTATAGCCTTCACCTACAACAAAAGTATTAATTTCTTCTGCTGTTGGATTATCTCCTGCAGTGTATAAAAGTCTTGTTGTTTTTCCTTCTAATCTATCAACTTTTGTAACTAATGAATGAAGAGTTGAATAATCACTCTTACTCATTATACCAGATTTATTTGCATCTGCAAGTGTTAATAAGACAGGAATTGTACCAGTTGCTTTTGTATCTAAATTGATTTTATTTAAATCTAGATACATCGCATCATTCTCAGTTCTTACTGAAGCATTGTTTAAAACATCTACTTTTAATTTATCTTCTGTTACAACGCCTTCTGTATTTAAGACTTCTACCCAAGCACCTTGAGATAGTCTATAATACTTACTATCGTCTGTGCAGAAGATTGTCATGCCTTCTTTTTTAAGTGCTGTTGTTAAGCTGTCTCTTTCTGCAGTTGTAAGAACCATGAAACCACCAACTACTTGGTCGTTTTTTACTATCGCTTTATCTGTTGTAGCACTGACGAGTGTTCCATATATTTTAATATCTGCCATATATAAATCTCCTTTCCTATGCTACTACCCATGTATTAGAACCTGCTGCTATAGAGCTTGAACATCTCCATACATGATATGTTACTGACAAACCATTTAATGTTACTGTAATATCTTGCATCTTTTCTCCTGGAACTGGAAATCCGCCAGAGGTAACGCTAGTAATATTTCCGGCTGTTACAAGATAACCATACTGCCCATCAGTCGAAGTAAATGTTACAGTACCTAAACTTCCACTTGCTTTCTTCGTTAAACCATCTACACTTGTAATAGAATCAGCATCTAAAGCACCATAATAGCAAGGTTTATAAGCACTGTAAGTAACTGTGCTACTTTGTCTTGTATTATTCATAGTGTCTGTACATTTAACTATAAATGAAACATTATTTGTAACTGCTTCATTTATTGCATAATCGATAGTTGTAGCTGCTGTGTTTGGTGTTAAATCTGCTACTGAAACATTATTTCTATAAAGCTTTAAAGTATCAGCTTTAATGTTATCAATATTTGTTTCTCTATGTGTAATTGTGTTAGCTGCTACTGAAACACTAGCACCCCATTCAACACTTCTAGAACTAATTCCGCCCAATGTGATAACAGGTATTGCAAATGTTTGTTTTTGTAAATAAGTAATCCAAGCATCAGGTAAATGTAACTTACTATCATCGTATAAAATTGAAACTTCATCTGTGGCTATATTTACAGATTTATTTTCTTTAGTAATTTCAACATTATTCACTTTAATTGTATTTATAGCTTCTGTACTACTTGTTTGTAAATCATTTATAGCTGTTTGTAAGTTATTTACATTTCCCGTTAAAGTATTAATATTATTTGTAACAGCTTTATTACTTACAGCATTATCAGAATCTTTATCTAGTACTCTATCAACAATAACTTTTGTCGCATTAGGTTCAATATTTGCAAGTTTTTCTTTCTCATCATTTGTAAAGTCATTTGATGAAAGAACTTTACCTTCTTCTACAGTTACTTTATCTTCTAAAGCTGCATAAATAACTTTATTTTGTACTGGATTTTCAGATGTATCGCTTAATTCAGCATCAATTGTAACTGCTGAAGCTCCAGGGTCAAGGTCTACGAGTTTCTTTTTTAACTCATCAGTAAAATCATTACTAGACAAACCTTTACCAGTTTCTTTATTTACTTTATTATCAAGTGCTTCATAAATTATTTTATTTTGCACAGGATTAGTAGATGTTGAATTTAAAGCCGCATCAACTTCTACTTTAGTAGCACCTGACTCAATTCCTGTTAGCTTATCTTTTTCTTCATCTGTGAAATCATTACTAGATAATTCTTTACCAGCTACTTTATCAACTTTATTTGCTACAGCAGCTTTAATGACACTTAGCTGTTCATCTACAGTGTTTTGAATATTTGTTATAGCGTTTTGAGTAGCTGTAGATACAGGTTTATCTAAGTCAGAAGTATTGTCTACTTTATCTAATCCGATTTGTTCTTTTGTGACAGCATGTGGATTATCTTTATTATCTTTATGTGCAGATAAATCAGCTGATACTTGATTGATAAGAGATGTATTAGCAGTTATTCTTCCATCTAAACCTGTTACTTTAGTGTTTAATTCAGCATAATCATTTTGTAATGCTGTAATGTCAGTAATAATTGATGATAAATCAATCTCTACTTTATTTCCACTTTTCTTTACAAGTGTTATATATTCAGTTTCAGAATCATAACTTCCTGAAACTATATCATCACCGCTTCCACCTTCTGGAAGTCCAACAATAGAAGTATCTATAATATTATTATTAGCATCTAATAAATTTAGAGTTAAATTATATTTTCCTGTTTCAGATTCTTCTATCTTAGATTCTATTTTTTTAGCAAATGTATTTACAAAATCTTTACTAGCAACACTGCTTGTGTCATCTGTTAAAACATTTACTGTTATCGTTCTTGCACTATTATCAACTATAACTTCGGCTGTAGTTGATTTTATTCCTTCGTAAACAAATGAAGGAACTTTATTATTTAATTTACCGTATAAGTAATCCATAAGTATTCTCCTAATTAACCAGTACAAACTTAGTCTTCGAAATTACTGTATTGACTAACTCTGTGCTGTCGTCATCGACCGTTCTAAACAGCTTTATTTCAAAGTAGTAAGTTCCTTCTAAAAGATTTATTGTGTCACACCTATCAAATGATATCATAACGTCATAATTTTCGTTGAAATCGTCTTTATCATAAATTTTTTCAAGTATTTTATTTTCATATAATTGATTAGCTTCCATTAGACCTAAATGCAATGACTCGTCATTTCTAAGAATGTATCTTATAGGATTTAACTCTGTTCCTGCATTTATAAATAATGGAACTTCAAATGTATCGCCACGTGTTAAAGTTATTATATTATTGCCTGAAATATTCAACATACTAATCAAGCTCCTTTGTTTTATTGTAAAGATTTATAAGATACAATCTAGTACTCATAAATCTTATACTTGTATTATCGAGATTGTTAACTAAACTAAGGACACATGTATATACATTATCAGATAGTAATACACTATCTTTTCCATAATAGTCGAGTGGTTTACATTTTGAAAGTAACTCTTCAGAGAACTCCTCTGTTGCCATAAAAGAGCAATTATAAAATTCATCGATTTCAAGATTTTTCAACGCTGTTATAAAATTACTTCTCGAATCAAATATATTAACATCTATAGATTTATCTTTGATGAAATCTTTCAATTCAATTCCGTCTGACAACATATCAGTTAAATAATCTTCGAGCTTAAATGTTATTTTGACACAATCTCCGTAAGCGAATGAATAGCCTAATAATTTGCCTTCCGCATTATAAACTTCCAACGAATATTTTTTTATTTTAGGCTCTTCTAAAAACATTTCAAGATTGTTTGGACTTGAAATAGGACAAGTGTCATCTTTGTACATAATTCAACTCCTTATGAATTATATTTCGATAAAGATTCTATGCTCATCACAATAATCAAACAGCATATCTAAAATTATATTGAGGTCATCTTCATCTAAATCGAAAGCATCATCAAAAGATAATGTCGCTTCGATATCCTCTAGTTCATAAAAATCATCTTGTGCATCTTCATCAAGTTTAGCAACGATTTTTGCAACTTCTTGAATTAAATTTTTAACTGCAGTGATTTGTTCTTCTATCGTCTCAGCATCTTCTACGGCATGTCTATATTTAGAATCTACTTTATAATTCCAATCTCTATAAGCTTCTTGCTCGCTAACAGATTCTTCAAATTCATCTAAAGGATGTAGTTCATCTTCTTTTGCAAGAATAATATCTTCTAAATCAACCCATGAATCTGAATCGAATTCTGCATAAACATCAGCGTGCTCTGCTTGAGCTTTTGCAGACGCTTCACTTTCATTTTTAGCTGAGTAATGACCTAAGAAATCATCTCCAAAATATACGCTGTAAATCTTTTCTTCAACTAATGATTCTTCAGCTTCTACTTCAGTCTCGATGTTTCTTTCTTCAGCTCCTATAATTTGCTCTTCACCTTCAGAAGCACCTTTATCAATTTCTTCTGCTGACTTTGAAACTAGTTCTAAAGCTTTTTGAAGCTGACCTACGTGAGCATTTTCTTCATTAATAATATCGTTTAAAATTGCAATAATTGGAGAATCTTCTTGAATACTAACTAAAGTAGTTATTGCAGAATTATAACCGTTGATTGCTTCAAACTCATCTATAATCAGATTATTTATAACATTCGCAATACCTGAATTGATATTAGTAGCATCAACTTCTACAGTTTTATCGTCAACATCAACTTTAATATCTTCTTGTAAATAAAGCTTATTCTTCATCAAAGTCTCCTCCAAAATATTCACCTAGTCCCAGAATACCTAAAATCCAATCACTGTTTGTAGCAAGCAATTCATTTAATTCTTCGTCTGCTATTCCTTCTGGATACATGTCTTTTAAAATGAAATCTAGAGCTTCAATCTTTTCTTCTCTTTTGATAAAATTCCAAATTTTTTCTACATCTTCACTAGGCACAAATGAATACAATGCAGATTTTTTATCAGTCTTTCTCTTATCTTCGGTCATTTCTTTTACTGATTCTCCACGCTCTTTCTTACGTAACATATGACCACGTTGTTTTAAACCGTCAGCTTTCTTAACTTCTTTATCAGCTTCTGTCAATTTAGATTCTTCTTTTTTATTGCTTTCTTCTGAAGTTTTTACTTCTTTTTCAACTTCTATTTCCACTTCGTCTTCTTTTTTAGACTCTTCTTTTTCTCTTTCAGCTCTAATTCCTGTTTCGATAGACTCACCATTCTTCCAATCCCACACAGACAATTGATTTCTTTCACGTCCGATTTTAACAGCTTCTTCTTTTGTACCATCAAAATATTCTGACTCATCTAAGTATACTATATGAGAATCGTCGTCGCCCCAAATACCTACGCAAGTATTTTCTAAATTAGCACCTTTTTTCTTAGTAAGATTATCAATTTTTCTTGTTAACTTCTCGTGAACTTCTGCAACAACTTCATCAGTAATATCAAAATTTTCACCAACTTCAGCATAGTCGACAGTCTCTTCGGTATTTTCTAAAGATATTTCGTAGCCGTCTTTATAGTCGACTGCTTCTTTAGTAGCAACGTTTATAGTCGCACCGGGATAACCTACTGTAAGCCATTTCTTAACATTTTCTAGTGTTAGCTTATCCCCTGCGTCTGCATCTTCTTTTAAGTTTTCTGTCTTATCATCTTTCTTATCAAGAGCTGCTAATTGTTTAACACGTCTGTCTAAAACGCTTTTCATGTCAGTAGCTTCTTCCTCTAACAAATCTTCAGATAAGTGCATTGCTTTTAAATCAGCATCTTTAGCAAGTTTAATACCATCTCTTTCAGTATCTTTTTCAAGCTCTTTCACTGCTGCTATAGCAGGTTTCATGTTTTTCTTCAATTGAATCTTTTTGTTTCTCATGTCTTTCATCGCAGAAGCAAAGTCAGGAGTTGCAACTTCTACGACTTCATCAGGAGCATCAATAGCTTGTTCAATTGGAACTTTTGTAACATCATATTCTTCATCAACACGCTTTTTATTTTTAATTGATTCAAGAATACTAGTCGTTTCTTTTTTTAAAATCATACAAAATTCTCCTTGTATTTTTACGTAGCTAAAAACTACATCACTTTAATTTAGCATATATTTGAAATCGCGTTTAAGCATTTCATCAATTTTTGCTCAAAAACACGTTGAAAAATTAATAAAAAATTGACTGCAAAAAATGCAAAAATTTTACACACAAAAAATATCAAAATCGTAAAATAGTCACTAAAACGCCCTATAGAACTTAGACATGTCAAAATAACACTTACCAGTCGTATGAAACACACAGAAAGAAAAATCGCAAAAACTAAAAAATCGAAAAATAACTACGTGAGCAAGAATAACACATCTCTCAAAATATTATACAATTTTTTAAACCGAAATCGAAAAATAGCACGTTTTGAGAGAGACCTTTCTTTTCTTTATATATTTCTTTTCTTTAGAGAGAGCTAACAACAGTAAAATAATATATTTAAAGTGTTTTACTAAATTACTAGATAATAAATTATCTAGTATATTATATATCGTTTTATATTATATTAACATATAATATAAAATACGGAATTTGGAAAAATCGACAAATAAGAAACTCTAGTAAGAAAAAACAAAAGCGAAGCGTAACGAAAAATAAAAAAATTAAAATATTTGGGCCGACACGCCTGGCTGCGTTGCAAGGAGTTATGAAATCTGATAGTGAGTCTAGGACTGAATTTTGCACGAATTGTCAAAATCAATCGGTCGAATTAGTGTAAAAATCGATTTTGAGACGAAAAGAGAGCTCATTTTTGAAAGTTTTACGTTGAGTTGATAAATTACAAAGATTCTATTTGAAAACTTCAAATTTGACGTATTTTTTGACTTCATTTTGAAAATATGTGAATATTTTGATTGACCACATCTCCTCAAGTTCTTTTCAGCAGTTTTGAATAATCTGCACACCGCACAGTTTGTTAATCGATTTTTTCACTTATTTTTGTGTGAAATTTTCGTTTAACAAGTTATTGAAAAAATCGTTTGTCAATAATGTGAAATTTTCGTTTAGTAACTATTCATTATTTAGCATAAAAAAATAGAGTTCTTCGCAAAAGAGCTCTATTTTTTTTATGCTGGTCGTTTAAACTTTTTTAGTTATTTTCGTTTTATTGCTGTTTTTATTTTCTGCGAATTTTACATAAGCGTTGTCTAATATGTCTATTATTTCTTGAATACTATTGCTGCTTTTAACTTCTTTTTCTAATTCGACTTCAGGATTGCACATAATAAATGAAAGTCTATTGTAAAGATGTGCTATCAATATCTTGCTCTCTGTCGTTTGTTTCATTTGTCTTGACCTCTATGTTATCTGCATAAGTTAAAATTTCTTTAAGTTCATTGATACAGGCGTCTGTTAAATCTAGAGATTTACATAAATCATCAAAATTGTTGTGAAGTAAGTATGTCATTATAGTATAATATAATGTGTATAACTCTTCTTTTTTGATTTTTGCATTTTTCTTCATGTATAAATCATATAAACTGTGTGATATAAACTCAGTTAGATATAATTTTGAAGCTGTCGTACAATCTTTATGTGTCATTGAGTTCTCAGCTATTTCACAGATATCATTATACATACTAGTTCCGATATTTTCATAGTTAAATTTTTTATATTGAATCATTCCGCATTTCATGCAAAATTTTGAAATGTTCTTATACGGAACTACATCGTGTTTCCATTTTATTGCTTTGTTATAATCAATAATAGAATTATCATCAAGTCTTACTACGTACACACAGTCTATAACTTTTTTGTGCCAATCAATATTAAATATCATCTTAGAAACAGCATTTAAATTTAAAGATACTTGAATTGTATCTTTGTCTATATTAGCGTTACTCATTTTAACATCAAAACTATTCATGTTAACAGCGCAATAACGTGTTGTTACTAAAGTCACTAATTTGTTGATAAAGTCTTCTCTATATCTAATTAATGACTTTGCTGCAGCATTTTCGTCGTCAGATATTTCACAGTAAGTCTCTTCATATGTTTCTTCTTTATTACGAGATATTATCGCTATTATCGAAAGAATAATTACTGCTATCCATTCGAATACAACAATTATCATATTTATATTATTACAATTCATATTCATCACCTTCTTCTGTTACATTTTCACAAAGATATTTTACAATATCATCGACATCATTGTTATTAAAATCATCTATGTTTATTTCAGCTGCGTATGTATGTTCTGACTTATTGATTACAAATTTTATGTACAAATCAGACATTTCTGCGCGTATTTTTGCGTGTATTTTTTCAGGCGATAGATTATTTATCAGCATATTTTGTACGATAGTTAATTTGTTTGCATTCTCTTTTACTATTTGCCAAGCATTTTTTGACATGAAATCACCTTCTTTCATTATATTATACAACGATGTGTTCCATGAAAAATTTGCTTGTGCAAAATAAAAGGCATCCTAAGTATGAATGCCTTTGTGTCAAATACATTGAAAGGAAATGAAAGTATGTTTTGACATACTCAATTTAGCACACTGTTTTATTTGATTTGTATTATTTTTTATTTTGAGACGAAAATGAGTGTTATTTTCGCATTTTTCATTTGCAGCTTATAAAATATATTGACTTATACATTCTTTTAAATTCACTACTTTATTTAATCTCAATTTCTACAGTTTTTAATTGACTTTTAAAGTAGTTATATTCCTTTTGATTAAGATTAAACCATCCCATGTCAGAACATTCATCGAAGACTCTTTCATCTTCTGTTAAGTACATTCCGCCTTCAATCATATGAACTGGATGTTTTCCTCTTTTAGGTGCTTCGTATAAATGCATTCTTTTATCATCGAATTCTGCTGCTAATATTTTTTCTTTCATTCTAATTATTCTCCTTATTTGTCATTAATCTAACCATTTCTTCTACATCTTTTTTAGAGATTTCAAAATGATAGTTTCCTTCTTCATCTTCGTAGTACCACAAACGTTGATGTTTGTCGTACCAATATCTTATGTTATTTAAATAATAGTCTTTCATAAACATATTTCTTTTATTTATTGTTAATTTCTTTAACACTTATTATTTCATATTCGCAATCAGTTCCAAGACCGTACAATTCTACACATTCTTTAACGCTGTCGACAGTGCATTCTTGCTCTCTCCACTTCCAATTGCTCATTGCATCTGCATATCTAAATTTAATTTTTAACATTTTAATGCCTCTTTCTTCATCAGCTTTTTCATAATGACTTTGAACATTCATTGATAGCTTTAAGAAAAGAGCTTAGAGTGCTAAGGTAACGACTACTTGCTCATTTGTTTTAGAATTGACAAAGATTTTAACCCATACGCAATCTGCAGTTTTAGTATAACCGAGCTTAGTTAAGTTTTCACACACTTTCCAATTTTCTTGATGATTTGTGGTTTTAATTGTTGATGTTTTCATACTTATGCATTCTCCTTTAATATTATAAAATCTAACATTAGACTTAACATTGTATTAAATACACTATCAATATCAACGTCTTTAGTGTTAACAACTTCATATAATCCATTACTATTCATATGAGATGTATAAGAATAACTGATTTCTTTGTTAGTGTACTTTGCAAGTATTTTACTTACAAATTTACTTGCAGCATCTTTTTTAACGATATTTGATAAAGTATACGGAGCAGTCTCTTCATCTAAATATTCTACTAAATAATTAACAATTGCTTTGCTGCGAAGTATGTCTATTGAATGTGGTTCAAAGACTGCTATCTTCATATCGTCTGCATACACCTCAAAAAACATTTCGTTACTGCACATCTTTCTATTTCTACCCGCTGTAAATTTTTTCATAATCATTTTTCCTCCTTAAATTAAATTTACACTAATATTATATCATGTTTTAAACTGTTTGTCAAGTATTTTGCTATAATATTTTATTTATCTAATCTTTTTTTAATAAACCATAGTGAACCGTCGAGATTAAAATAAATACTTCCCATATAGGAATCATCTAGTGAGTAGACTGTTATCTCGAATCTACTCATCTTACATTCTAAAAACACATCATACTTACAATTAAAAGTATCAAGTACTGTTCTAAATTTATCTAAATCTGTCATTGTTTTCACACACCTTTCTTTGTTTGCACTAATATTATAACATATTTTAAATAATTTGTCAATAGTTTTTGTTAAAATATTTAAAATAAAATAAAAAAAGTTGCGTTGACTGCAACTTTCTAATTCGCTGTTTTATCAAATAAGTGAAGAATCATTAATAAAGTAAATAATCTTTTATTTAAGAACAGTTTTGCTTTTTCCTTTTCTTTTTCTGTTTTCCAAAAATATGGTTTCATATGCCAATTTATTAATAATGACACATCAAGAAGTTCTTCATCTGTTAAGAAGTTAGCTGCTTCTGTGTTAAATATAATATAAGCTCCTACATTTTCATGATTGTAGAAATGTGCAATTTCTTTTTTGTCGAAAGTTTTTGTGTAGAATTTTCCTATATCATGATAATACGCAGCAAATGATAGTAAACAGCTGTCTTTCCAAGCTTCAAATTCTTCACCTTTTGGGTAGTACATTTTTAAGATATCATAAGAGTATTTATTGATTTCATCATGTACTTCCGACATATGTTTTGCTACAGATACAGTATGATTAGGATTATCATGTTGCATTTTTTCATCAACAATTTCTTCTGCTAATTTCTTCTGTTCATCTGAATGCACTACAACAACTTTAGTAAATCCTTCATATATTGATGGAGTATTGAAATTATACAACATTCTTTTAATAACTTCATCTGGAACTTTTCTTTCTCTTTCATTATTTCTTTTAATGCATAATTCGTAAGATGTCGTCAAAAGATAACATATTTTTTCATCAGCATATTTGCTAACTTGTGCGCAAATATTAATTCTTCTTTTACTATTAATGTTTGTAGCATCATATATGATATTTTTATTCTTTTTTAAATAAGCAATAGTTCTTTTCATCATTTCATTGAAAATTTCGCTATTATGCTCTTGATTTTGTTCATCATTATACAATTCTTTTCTTAAGTTATCTGACGAAATAATTTCAGCGTTATATTCTTCTTTTAATTTTTCTGCTAATGTTGATTTACCACTAGCAGGTAATCCTACAACCATTATGAATTTAGGCATATCTAGTTTCTCCTTGTTTATATTTTTCATAATTATCTAAAAGTTCAATCCATTTAGAAGCTTTGATATTATCATATATATTATCTTTATTATAATTAAATAGAAATTGATGCATAAATTGTGGAAATTGTGATTGTATATACATCGCTAAAGATTTTCTATCACTAAAAGATTTAAGCTTTATTTGACATATTATATTATTAATATCTTCTATAAATTCTTGTCTTTTACTTTTTAGATAATATAATTTATCTTTGTATTCAGAAGCATAAATTAGAAATTCGTCAATTTCATTCTCAAGTATGATATTCATCAATCTCTCTTTAGTAATAACACCATTAGTTCTCGCATAATGTGCTATTACATACTTAGGTGATTTTATTTTTACTCTGTTGAAGAGACTATCACATACTACATATCCTTCTTCATTCCAAGGTAATTCATTTGCAGCTTTTTTAACTTCTGCATAAGAATTTAATTTATATATTTTTGGTGTATCAAAGTAAGCAAGTATTTTTGTTTCTTGATATGGACTATATTCCTGTAGTGTATTGTTATCTCTGCTGCCTAAGAAATAAAGCTTAGGTTCACTATAATCTATAACTACTCTGTTATACGGAGAAACCATTTCAAACATATAAGTTTTATTTTTCTCTAACATAGATGTTAATTTTTGAAAAGATATATCATTCTTAGTATTATCTAAACATTTTAGAAATAATTCCCCATACGATTTGAATTCATTTTCGTATGACGCAAGTGAAGCTTTAAAAGCATCTATAGTACCGTTTGTTGAAATCATCCATTTTTGATTATTAGTATCATACCAAATTTTCATTAAAGAGCCATCTACTTTTTCTTGAACACTTGCTGTTTTCCAATCTATTTTATCTAGGTCAGAATTAGGTTCTTCAGCATTCATGAATTTGAAGAAAGGAACACATGCAGGAATAAATTTATTTTCTTTATTTCTCTGTATAATAAGACCTCTACATTCTTTTACAATTGAATTTGAAAAGTCAGAAGTTAATTGATTGTATTTTAACATTACATTATTACCATCTCTAACAATTTTTAAATTATAAGGTTCTTTTGATAATAATTCTTTCCAGTCATTATTATTTTCAATAAATTTTAAAACTTGTAATTTTTGCAATTTTCGCACTCTACTTTCTTAATAGCTCAAATATTTCTTTATATTTATTCTCAGCTTCAAGTATTTGATGGCTAATAAAATTGTACCATTTTACAACTTTATTATATCTGTCTTTATCAAAATCACAATCGTAATTAGCTTCAACAATTGTTTTTAATCGTTCCATTTCATATTCACTGTGTATGCAAGCTATATTGATATTATTTTCAACTTCGCATATTAGATTATTTATCAGAAGAGTTTTGTCTTCTATAGCATTCTTTTTAACAAGATAAAATCTATGCCCTTCATACCACAATTTTAAATCTATCCTATCGTTCGCATTGTAATTGTAATAATCACTCTCACTACAAGGTTTAAAATCATTTAAATCACATAAAAACTGAAATCTTTTATTTAAATCTTCTATTGAAGTAATTTTGTAACAATGCTGATAATAAAAGTCTGTTACAAAAGGTATACCTTTATATACTTTATCTTCTCTTAAAAAATAATTAGAATAATTATTGTACTCTGATACCTTTTGTGAATTAAATGGACGTTCTATATGATAGGTGTCTATTAGATACACTGAAGTTGATATATTGCGTATTGATTCATCATAAGTATCAACTTGAAAAGGTATTAGATAGCCATAGTATTGGTCATCTAATTGACCTTGACCTTCAGAAAACTTTGGTCTAAACACTGATGAGCAAGTAATATTTAAATCTTTAAAATTCATAATTTGTATTTCCTTTCTAAAATAAAAAATCAGTTAGCTTATCTAGTATCACTAACTGAACAATAATTTTTTGTGTAAAATATTAGTTAGCTGCTAGTTGTGCTTATTATTTGAAATAAGAGGAGGAAAGAAAACAGCCATTAAAGGAGGTAATTATGGATATATACGTATCTACATAACTAGAATATTTAGAATTGCAATTTTAAGCTTCTTCTAGAAGCAAAGGATTTAGGTATTTCAAACCTAAATATGTGGCCCATTTTTCAGAGTAGAACCAGTAATAACTTTTATCTTGATTACATTTCCAGTTACTAATCCATGCGCACCATAGAATACTAGGCAGACCAATAATTAGTAAATATAGAGGTCCTAAAATATAACTCTGAATAGTATGACCGTACTCATGAGACAAATAATCTGGAGCTTCATCTTTATAATCATCTTCTAGAAATATTTTACTTAAGAAAATGAATTTTCCTAATGACATGCATCCAGATGAATGTGACCATATAATTGTAGAAACACTCTTTGATTTATCTTCAATTTTATAAGTAACTTTTTTAATAAAGTTGTTAGATATTTTTAAATAGAGCCAAATAATAGCTCCAAGTAAATTTTGCGGTAGACACCATGTAATATTTACTAGAAATAGAAATATCTTATTTAAAATCTTTAACATTAATTATTCTCGCTTTCTTCATCTTCGTCTGTTGCAGCTTCAACTCCTGCGTAAATATCACAAGAGTAAAGCATATCTTTATACTCATTTAATAAAACAATCACTCTATCATATTGTTTAACATCATCCTCGAACTCATGAATAGTTCTGTTATATTCAAATATTTCAGAGATGATTTCATCTATATCTTTATCCTTAATTCCTTGAATATATTGAATCATTTGTTTAGCCGAATCGATTTCTTTTTGCGCTTCATTTCTAGCACCTCTTGCGTACTCTATAGCAGCATCTAATAGACTATTATCTATTTTTTTAAATGAACCGTAAGGAACTAATCCGCTAAGAGAAGCGTAAATATAACTTCCTGAGCAGTAACTTTGAATAACTATTCCCTTTTTAATATCATTGCTGTTTCTATTTGTGACTAAAATATCTACATATTGAGACATATATTTCATCCTTTCTATTTTTATTCCATTGGAATCTTGGCGACTAGACATGCGCTATTCAACACTGTCTCCTTATTAGCAACTGAACTATACCATTCAATTTGCATAAATTTTCTTGAGGACAAAACAGTCGTTAAATCAGACGTCTTGACTTCACATTCTTCATATAAAATTTTAGTTATTTCTGTGCAACTAGCATTATTACATAAATATTTTTTGCTGAGTTTGAACGTATCACAAAAGCTATTTGTCTCTATATAGGATGTGACACAGACAATTTTATGCTCACGCATAAAATTGTTCATCTGTTTATAAATTTCTTCTATACTTACTTCTTTAATTATCATAAATTTCATCTACTTTCACTATATTATACAATATAATATTATTATTTATTTCTTTCAATTGCATTTTCCCATTGCTGTTCTTTACATGCAATATGAATACTAGTAACAGAATCTTCAGAAATATCTTCCCAATAAAGTTCCTTTGAAATATATTTCAGTAATCTTTCAAAAGAATAGTCTAGCATATAATTTCTAGGTTTTAAATTTCTCAATTCTCTTTTTGCAAAATCTCCATCTTCATCTTTGTACCAAACAATAATAGTCAATCTACTCATAATTCTTTTTCTCCTCTATGTAATTTTTCCATAGCTCATTATCTCTATCTATTCTGTCTTTTTCAAATAATATATTAAATTTATTCTTTTTTGTATATTCAACATTACAAAGAGCTGTTCCATTAGTGCTGCCACTATGATAAGTCCATCTAAAATCAATGGAAGCACTCCAATATAACTCATTTGTAAGTTTATTAGTAGTTATAAGACTGGTAAATGACTTAATGTAACAATCTTTAAATATTTGAGACAGTAAATAATCACTAGATGTGAGATTTTCATTACTTTCAATATAGATTGTGAAAACATCGAAATTTTGACCTTCGTTTACTAACTGATAATTAAAAGTTAGATTTTCTAAATTTAATCTCTGTTTGATAGTGTTTTCGAATTCAGTCCAATCAATACTATTATAAAATTCTCTTATTTCTTTTTCTTTGTTTGCGTTGTATGCACTGTATTCTTCATTCAACATTTGTTATTATTCTCCTTTAATTCATAATTGCACTAATATTATAACATAAAAGAAAATAAAAGTCAACTGATTTACTAAAAAATTTTAATAATTTATTTAACAAACATCAAAATAATGTAATTTATACCAGCTATGAAGATTATTCTCAAATCTTATGTTTTCATATATTTCATGAATATTTGTAATTTTCATTGAATCTTTAATTTTATCATAATCAGCAAAATATAATAAACATTTACTTTCTTCAAAATTCCAACAATATCTATTATCTATGAACTGGTCATCATTGGTGACGAGAAGTAACGATTGGCAATCATTTTCAAATTCATTGAATTTTTCTGAGTTGTTTATATATCCATTACCTCGAAGTAGCAATATACTTTTTTCAAAATTATCTTCTAGTGAAAACTTGTGATTAACAAATAAATTATAAATATCTGAATCACTTAGTTCTGCATAAATAAAATATTTAATCATACTTCTAACTCCATTATTAATATATTATCACTATATAATACAATAGAGAAATAAAAAAAAACGCTCCTTTCAGAACGTTTTTAAAGCAAGTTCTCGAGAATCTTGCAATTAAATCTTACCTCATATATACCCAATTCGCAAATGAATAGGAAGGTAAGATTAAGCGTATAATTTTTCGTGAACGCATTCTTATTCTTAAGAACTATTATATTAAAACGAAATTCGTTATAGGTGCAAAATGAATTATCAAATCTACCGCAAACGATTTTATACGCTTATAAAAATAATGGCTCACTATGGTGCGCTTAAATCAGAGGCGTAGTGAGAACTACCAAAATATTTATCTTTCAATAGTATTTTTCTTTCTCTAAACTAGCTGCTACTTTATAAAGAGACCTTCTTCAACTACTTTTCTCACGTTCGCACTTTTATTTTATGTGGTGTAAGCACAAGTCCACTTGAACGATTAGGTTGACTCTAGTACGAATGTTGTTTCTTTTAAAACCTTATCTTAGAAAAATCATCAAAAAATAAATTTAGTGCCACTTACGTTTTAAATCGGATAACACGCCGATTACCCCCTCTCGATAGGAGTACCCGAAATAGATACACCTCCTTGGCATTCCACAGAATGTTGTACCCCAAGGTACAGTATACCAAACTTTCAATTAGTATTAAATCTAGTAACACTTGTTACACTAAAAAGACTTAATACTAGGGTTTCTTTATAAAGGTGTTCCCTATACACACCTAATCTTTGATGGGGACTTATTTATCTATGTGCTACCCTCGCACATTACTGTAGTATAAACTACGCTTTTTTAATTCCCACTAAAGCAGGGTTCTCTGATGTAATATTCCCTTTACACATTCTTCAGATTACGGTTAACAATGTGCTAAGAACCGTTGCTTTAATTCAGTCTGCAATGACTGCTAGTTTTCTTACGCCCAAAACTAGTAAACGGTCTGTTCTATCTGACAGGTATTGAATATTCATCACTATATAATCCTTGTCGCACGTGAGACTGCCCGTGCCTTGAAAACCCCAGTCCCGAAGGAGTTTGGAGTATGACTTAAAAATAAAGCAGATAATGAGAATTGAACTCATATAACTAATAAATACGATTAGTTGTTCTTTCATTGAACTATATCTACAAAAAAGTAGAATATATAAATCTACTTTCCCCATAAATGGAATATTTGGATTCAGGCACTACCCAAGCCTTCCCATGGTATCCATATTGTATGTACATTATCTAGCAGAACTATTTTCTGCTGTTGGTGGACCATGACATATGTCAGCTCAAGTCATATACTGCTATAGGTATTGACTTGTTCACTATATTATACAATACAATTTTTAAAACAATCTCTATTTAACTGTTCTTTTGAAATTTCTAAAATTTTTATTTTTAGATTTTTTCTTATTCCTAATAGCAGCTTGTTTATCTTTCTCAGCTCTTCTTTGAGTTTTAGAAAGATAGAATTCTCTTTTTTTACACTCTTGAATAATTCCTTCACTTTTAACTAACTTCTTAAATTTTTTCAATAATGTGTCAAAAGCAACGCCTTTATCTTCAATTCTTCTATCAAGATATACTTTCAATACAGTCACCTTCTTTTACATTAATTTAAATATACGTAGAAAAGGAGCGATTATACTTTCAAGTGCTTGAAGAGTTGGTTCATTTTCATCTTCAATTTTTGTGTACTCTTTTTGCAGAGATACAAGTTTACTTAGATAAGCATCTCTTTCATTTTCTTTTTCTTGTAATAATGCTTCTAGCTCATTCTTAATGCTGCTGATTTTTTCGTCAAGTTTATCTTCTCTTGTTTTATGAGCCTCTTTAATTTCATTAAATTTTTTCTCTAATTCTTCTTTTTTAGCTTTCTTTTCTTTTTCGGCTAATCTTTTAGATTCTTTTTCAGTGAATGACTCGTTCTTCACTTTTTCTGTTTCTTTTTCTCTGTAGATTCTTTCCGCAGTCTCAAGAGCTTTTTGTGTATCAAACATTTTGTTTAGTTTTTCACTGTAGTATTTCAAATTACATCAATCCTTTCTTTTAATTACTTACTACAATATATTATACAATATAAAAATAAATCTATATTCACAAAAGCAAAAAATTAAGCTCTGTGAATATAGAATCTTACATCGTTATCGCATACATATGTCTTATCATGATTATCATCATATACTTTTAGCACACGAAGATTATATTTCTTGATAATCTTATACATCTCTTCGTTAGCTTCTTGTCTAGAATAATAGATTCTGTCTTTCATTCTTAATCCTGAAGCAGCGAAAGAATAACGATGTTCTAATGAATTATACATTAAATCACCTACTTTCATAATAGTTTAAAGTCAATTTCGGACATCAGCAGGTGATTATTTCTACTTTAATTTAGCAACCATTTTTGGTTGCATTTCTATTTTGCAACTGTTTTTGGTTGCATTTTATTCCAATCTTCTTCTGTTGTGTACTTACTTTTATCTAAAGTTTTGTGTATGTCTTCTTTATGATTAATCCACGCAGTAATAATAGTATTAAATCTAATCACTACGCTTATATCTCTTTCATTATCATAAGATATTCTAATGACATATTTTGATACTTTGTTGTCTGTTGTCTCTATTTCAAATGGTTTGATATCACTATACATAATTTTCATAACTATATCATCTACGTCTTTTTCAGTGTAATCGTGTTTTATATCGTGCTTGTTATTGTTTAATCTATCAAGTATTAAATGATATGATTTATGTTTTTTATTTAGTATAAATCTTGTTTTCTGTCTTTCTACTTGATGATATAATTTTTGTGGAATAAAAACATCTGAATGCCAAAGTTTTATCATATTTTACGCTCCTTTAATTTATTTTCAATATAATTATATCATATTTTAATAAAATTGTCAATAGTTATTTGAAAAATAAATTAAAAAATAGAGAATATTTAAACATTCTCTATTTGTCTGTATTCATAAGTAATGAACTTGATGAGTCACCATATGATATGATTCTTCCATAAAAATCTCTTGTTACATTAGAAGATTTATCATATGTTCCAACAATTCTTCCGTAAAAATCTCGTACAGTCTTATTTCCTTTACTGTCACTGTCAATATAACCTAGAACTTTTCCATAAAAATCTCTAATTGTTTCTTTTTGAGGTTTATTCATTTTTCTCCAGTATGACCTCTCCTGTACTAACTTTTGTCATAAAGTCAATTGCATCTAATTGTTGCTTAAGTTCAGGGTCTTCATTTATCATATCAGTAATCGATTTAGTAAATTCTTTTATTGTGTTTACATAATTATCTACAAATGCTGTTTGCTCTTCGTCTGATAATTCATCGAAATTATCTGGAAGTTTTTCTCCAATATCTGAAATTAATATTCCATCTAATAGATTTGTCATTTGTTGAAATAATGAAGCTGCTTCATTAATGAATTTATTCTGTTCTGGCTTATTGTCATATTTAAATATTGTCGGAGTTTGATACATTGCGATTATCTCATCATTTCGTAACAATAAATATTCTTCACTATTAGACACTGATATACAAGATTCTCGAGACAGATGAAGACCTGCACTCTTTACAATCATAGGATTAATAAAAGTTCTAATATCGCCGTTAAAGTTAATGCAAAATATTCTATAGTTATATCCAATTTGAGGAGCTGAAAGTGCTAAGCACTTATTCTTTTTAATCAAAGTTTTAAGTCTCGAAACAATTTTATTCATCAGACTTTCATCTTTTATAATATCAATCTCATCAGCACGTTCGTTTAAAATATTTAACAGTTCTTCTTCGTTAGTAATAATTACATGTTTAGTTCTCATATTATCTCTCCCTTATAATTATTTTATATATATCTGAATCATAATTACCGATAAGTAATACATCGAAATCATCATTATAGTATGTGATATTTGTTACGTGCTCGTTTATCAGTACTTTATCTTCGTCAATTGTTAGATTCGATTCATCGAGAAGAGTAAATATTGATGCGAAAACATCACTGTTATCTAAGTGTACTATATAATCTAATCCTTCGTAATCGCCTGGTATTCTAATATCAAGACTGTCAGCTAATTGTTTTTCCGTCATTTATTTTTCTTCCTGCTGTAATGTTTTTATGTATTCTTTAAAATATTTTAAAGAATCTTCGCATTCTTTAATAATACACTCTTCGTCAGAGTCTCTCAGAGCGTTCGAAATTTTTTTGTTTGAATTATTATACTTTCGAGCTTTCTTAGAGCGATTTGGCATATTAAATAAGTACATAATATATGCTAATCGTTCATAATTTTGTTTAATCGGTGTTAATAATGTATTTGCGTTGTCAATTTGTTCTTGTGTTAAAAATCCTGCTTTATAAGCATCATCGAATTCTTTAGCATTATTGACCATCTCGACGAACATGTTTTCTACTTTCTTAAAATATTCTTTAACATGTTTATAAGCCATATACTATTCCTCGTTTAGATAATGTCCCAATAATTCATTATATAATTTAATAACTTTAGAGAGCTTTTTTTCTGTCTTTTCTAAGTCATCTTTAGTTTTAAGTTGCATATCTATTAATTTATTATTATTCTCTTCTAAATAAGTATTTCTTTCTAGTGTGTTTTTATACATACTTTCCCAATCGCAATCACAATCTTCTGAAACTTGTGTTATTACTTTTTCATCTTTCATTTTTTTTTAAATCCTTTCTATTTTTCCAATCCAATACTTATATTCATTACATTATTTTCATCAAAAATTAATAATGTTTGTGTTGGTTTATTAAATAATCTTTTCGATAAAGCATATGTCTCGGTTCCAATTAATGAGCCATTAGTTATAACTTTTACATTTTGATATACTTTTACTTTCTCAGAATGCTCATGAGCAAGTAATACATAATGAATAAATTCTTCTGTTGCTCCCATAAAATGTTGCATTGCTGTATTTGTTGAATCTAAATGTCCATGTGCAAACATTATCTTTTTACCATTTAAAAGCTCAAACTTTCCAATACCTTTATCTAAGTTATCATCTATAAATTGAATTGTTGAATTAGATAATTTTAATCTAAGTTTAATATACCAATCTATAATGAGACTGAAATTTTCTGTCTCAATAGCTTCTTTTAAATTAGGTGTCATTCTTCCATGATTATCTAAACAACTTCTATATGTAACTATAGAAGCTGCATCGTTTAATGCTGCTAATGCTTCAGCTAAAAGTTCTGCAGCATACATAATTTGCTCTGTGACATTCATTTCTTGTTCAATTCGTCCGTTAACATGAATGTAACCTGCAATTATATCTCCAAGATTTAGAATATTTAATTTCTTAACTTTATTAGTTAAACAATAATTTTTAACATCATTAACTAATCTAATTAATCTCTCTCTAGCTATATCTTTATTAAATACATTATAGAAGTTATCACACTTAGCGCCTATATGAAAATCTGAGAGCATTAATACAGCCTCAGCATTTCCTTCAATCTTCTTTCTATAAGTGTAAATATCTAATTTAGGTGTTTTTTCAATAGCTTCTAGTAGTTTATCTTTGAATTCTTCTGCTCTAGCTTCGCTTCTTAGTAATTTTCTATACTGAGCTATTTCATCTTGTAATTTTATCTTTTCGAGTTTCATTTGATGTAGTTCATCAGATTTTGCAGTTATCAATTCATCTGCTTCATTTATACTATAGTCGAATATTGTATTTGATGCAGTATTGCTAATTGCTTGATGATATCCTATGTACTTTCTAAGCGCGTTTCCTGTCTTTGGAATTCCTAGCATTGCAACAAGTTCATTCCAGTTTCTGTCTCTTACAGGTAATTCTTTGTGTTTAATTCCTATTTCATATATCTCATCACTACTATATTCTCCAGGATTTTTATTGAATGATGCTACATAATGAAAAAATTCTTTTTTTGTCATGTGGTTTCCTCGTCAATCTCATAATCATTTGAATCTACAACAGACTCTTCAGTATTAGATTCTGTTTTCATCAACGCTTGCACTACATTTAATATCTTATCTCTAGATTCTTTTGATAATGTGATATCATTTTCATGTGTTATTACATTATTCTGTATATTAATCTGAGCGATAGGTTTCTCGTCTACTGAATTAATTATATTTTGAGAATTGATTAGAGATTGTTGAAATATTTTCATGTAATTAGCGATGTCTTTATCTTCCATAAAAGGAGCGTATTTTTTAAATCTGTCGAGAGCTTCTCTGTTTGCTAAATCCATAAGCTCATTTAATTCATTAACTCTCAACATATTCTTTTTAATTGAATTGATGTTGAATAGTTGTGTTAAATTTTTAATTTCTTCTATGTTATTTGATTTTATTGTGCTTTCAACAATTTGATTCGAATCTTGTGTAAGTAAATTACGATTACTTTCATTTGAATTTGAAGTATCTATAAGTTCATTAGACTGCTCTTTTTCATCAATAACTTCGTCAATCATTATAATATGTCCTTGTACACATTTACAATTCTATTTACAAGATTCGATTCAATAGTTCTAGTTAACATGTTTTGTTTGTTGATAATAGTTGATTTTATCACATTTGTCATGTTTTGATTAGGTATGAATTTATAATATATATTGTCTACATCAAATTTAACTACTAGCGTTCCTATTCCAATGTCAATTTCTGAGATGTTCTTGTTTTCAATCAAAGCTTCTTCAATAGCATCTCCGACGCATAAATAAACTTTATTTAATAATTTATCTAGATGTTTTTTAGGAATGGTTGTTAGTGCGGATAAACTTTCAATCATTTGTGTCATGCAACAACTCCTTATTTATTTTCTCATTTGTTTTGTAATTCGTTTAAGTAGATTTAAAGCATTTCTATTTTGTAATTCAGATTTAAGAGCTTGAAGTTGAATAAAATAATTATTTAATGATATATCAAGTTTATTTTGAATGCATACGCTTAAAATGCTTTCTTTTCTGTTCTCTACTCTAATCAAATCGTTCATTATATCATACAATTTCTTTGAGAGATTATTTTTCATTGGCATCTCCAAATTCATAGTTATTGAGTACTGTGCATATAGATACATATGCTTTTTCTATCTCGTCAATTTCTTTACTTGTTTTATCAAATTCTTTTATTGCTTTATTATAATCTATATTTTTAATATTTATCTTATCATATAATATTAAAGCATTGAGCATTACTTTAAATTCTTCAATTGTAGGTATTTTAATAGTAAGACCTCCAAAATACTCGAATAAATTTAATAAACTATGATAGTCAACTAGATATGCTAACTCACTCAAAGTTGAATATTTAGGGTCTTCTTTTAGTTTAAATAGTGCAAATAATAATACTGAATAGATATCAGGAGTATTTAATTGCTCAATTTTTTCTCTGTCTGTTATATTAATGTCCATATATTTTTTACTCCCTGTCTGAATCATAACAATCTTGAAAATTCTTAAGTAAACAGTCTAGAATATTATCGTCAAGTCTGTACTCATTTTCAGTTGCTATTAATTCATTTGATAATTCTTTTTTAATTTTTCTCGTCAGTACGAGTACGTAGTCTTCGAACTCTCTTGATAATTTCCATAGTACAACGTTAGCGTGTTCTCTGTGCAATAATTTCATTTCGTTGTCTATTGTCATATCTTCAATCGAGCGTTCGTTTCTTCTATCAATTTTATCTCTAAGAAAATTGCTGAGCGTGAACTCGTTTAATAACGTCAGTAGACACGATTGATATAGTCTTTTCATCATTATTAAATTATTTCTATAAGGAGTTTTTTGAACAATTTTGTATGTAATAAAAGGAAGTTCTTCTATAGCTTCTGTAATTGCCTTGGAAAGTCCTTTAGTTTTTGAATAATTATATTGATGCATCGATTTTAAATTATTAGTGAAACTATCAGCGTCAAATCCATTACTTATTGATAAATTCTGCGTTTTTGTTTTACTTATGTAGGTAGCTTTAAGAGCATACAATGATGCTTTTATATAATTTAATATTGACTTTATAGGTTTTCCTTCCCTATCAAATTTATCAAATCTGACGTACAGCATGTTAGCTGCAAAAATTGCAAATTCGTCATAGTCGTAGTAATTCAAAAAATATTTTTGCTTACAAGCGAGCATGTATATTATGTGATACATGTATTGATACAAAAGCGCATCATCTCTATCTTCTGGATTTACATGGAAATTATTATCGAAATAAATACACATATCTGTGTATTTCATATTTTTAGGTTTTGCATATGTCATTTTTGTATTGCCTCGCTTAAGCCATTTTCATTTTTAGTAACAATTAATTCATAATCATATGGAATTGCTAAATCTTCTTGGTGATGTGTTATAATAAATATACTCTCGATATCACTTAATTTTTCTGAAATTAAATTTAAGACTCTAGAACAACCTATTGAATCTAAATTATCAAATATTTCATCTAAAACAAGTAAATTGCTATTAAAATCAAGAAATTGACATAACATATCTCTAATAGCGAATTGTATAATCAAATCTATCTTTTGTTTCTCGCCGCCACTTAAATTTTCATAAGGAATATTATCATATTCAATAGTAATATCATTTCCATCTAATCTTATCTCTACTTCGCTTTTGTCGAATATATACTTACAGTACTCTTTAGATTTCATACTAATAAAATCAATTACATTTGTTAATAGGAATCCTCTGAAATCTCTCTTAACTAAAGTATTAATTTTATTGATAACATCTTTATGAGTATTTATATTATCAATATCTATTTCTATATTTTCTATTTTTTTAATCAATTCATTTATTTCTTGTTTGTATTTTTTTATTTCTTCTTCAAGTTGATTTTTATTTTCTAGATAATAAGTGATAGTTTGTTCGCATTCTTTTATCTTTATTTCGACATCCTTAGATGTTTCATTAGCTCTACATATATCATCATCAATTTTTATAATATTATTTTTATATTCAGATATAGATATTCTTAAAACTGCTGTTTTAGATTCATAATCATTTCTGCATTCATTAAGCGCATTCTTATATCTTTCTTCATCCAATTTATTATTTTCTTCTAAAGTAATTTTTATTGAATTTTCATCTTCAATCTTCATCTTTAAATCTTTGATTTTAGCTGTAATTTCAGAAGTATCTGGTTTTTTCACATCAATTAATTTTTGACCACATGTAGGACATATATCTGTAATACTTGATAATTCATTGTATGTTTTTTGCATTGATAGCAATTCTGCTTTTAATCCTGCTATCTTTTCAGCTACTTCCTGTAATTTAGTAGTATAGTTATTGACATACACGTTTCTTTTTGCCGACATTTCAGCTGAGATATTGTTAAATTCATCATATATAGGATTTAAACTATCATTAGCTTCTTCAAGTAATCTATTAATATCTTCTTTTTGCTCATTCAATTTAAAAATAAATTGACTAAGACCGAAACATGTATTCCTATATTTATGTAAATTATCTTTTATTTCATTCACATCTTTTAGGTTATTCAACTTATCTTGAACATTAGTTAATTGATTTCTTTTAGTTCTTAATTCGGTTTCAATAATTAATTTTTTATCTTCTAAATCTCTTAATTTTTTATCTATATCATTAATTCTTTTCATAACTCTGTCTTTTATATCTTGAATCATGAAATCAGATTTAGATAATTTTTCAAGAGTTTCTTTTCTTCCTGATGGTGTATTATCGGTAAATTTATGTGGCAAACCTTGTCCTAAAATAATTACAGAGCCAATTAAACTACTTGTTAGGTCCGGTAAGAATTGATTTAATAATGCTTGTGATTCTCTAATTCCTTTTCCTGATTTGTCTTCACCATTAATGTATATTTTTAAATTTGTTTTATATACTTTATCGTCTTTTGACCTTAATACTATATATTCATTATTATCTGTATTGAAAGTTAATTCAACGTAGCAACCATCATCAGTTATATTATTAGCCAATCCAGTTTTTAATCCTTGAATAGTTTCTCCTGTTAATGCATAACAAACTGCAGACCATATGCTTGATTTACCACTACCATTCGACTTTGCGGCGTTCTCAGGTTTTCTATTAATCCCTGATACTAAAGTATATCCAGCATTTTCAAGATTTATTTCGGCGTCATTCATGCTTAGAAAATGATGAATCTTTACTTTTTTAAATTTTATTTTCACTTTTTCACCTCTATCTTGTCTCTATTTTTCCAAATTTATCTTCATATTTATATGTCGGATAAATAATCTGATAAGACATATAATGATATTCTTCCTTCTGAACTTCTTTCGGCACATTTGTATAATCTTGATATATAGCGCACCAAAGTGTAATGGAGTTTGTTTTAACGTCAATAGCATAATCAAGCAATAACGGTCTGCGTTGATGGTCAGTGGCTGTGATTGAAAAGATTTTATTTTCATCTAAATAAATTATTATTTTTGATATATAAGTTTCTGGGTTCGATTGCGATGTAATTAATCCAGTTTCTTTATTATACATACTTGTTTGCATCTTATCCTTCTATTATTGCTGATAATTCTTCAAGAACTATCTCATCATTTCCTAATCTATTTTTTATAAATTCTGTAAAACGTTCTAAAGGGTCGTGTGCATTTAAGACTAATTCAGCTGTAATTTCTGCATTTTCTAAATTATCTCTATTAATTAATTCTCGATAAGTTAAAATTCGACTAGCTACTATATTTTTAGCTTCGTTTACTAATTTTTTAACATCTTGTAATAATGATTGCTCACATTTAATATTAACGACTGCATTACTCTTTAAAGTAGCTAACTTGGTAAAATCTTTTTCATTATTAATTTCTATTTTATAAAAATTAAAAGCGTATGGATTTTCTATAAGTTCATATTTTAAAGTTTCTTCATCTAATAGCATAATATTATGAGAATATTTATAAGCATCTTCGCCAAAATTTTGACCTGTTAAGTTTCCTAAGTTAATTATTTTCTTTGTAACTTCAGAGCCGTTGTGTATATGTCCATTAATAAACAAATCACAGTTAGACTCTATATCTGCTATCTCATAACCTTGTTTGGAAATGATAGGTCCCATTTGAATTCCCTTAATGTCATTGTGACTGAAGATTATTCTTTTATTTGTTTCTTTGTTATTAAATAACTTTGAAATACTAACTCTACAATCTTCGGTACAATAAGGCAAAAATGCAAAATCAAAATTACTATCATTCGCTTTAGTCATTATCTTGAAGTTATCGATTACATGTCTATTAATATCTTCAAGAGTTTTTGTAGAGTTGAATAGTAATTCATTAACGCTTGATTCATGATTTCCGACAATAAAATAATGAGATATATCAGACCATTTAATTTCTTTTAAAGCAGTTAATTCTTCATCGTTTAAATTTGGTTTATCAAAGAAATCTCCTAGATAGACAATCGCATCAACATTTTTTTCTGTCGCGGTTCTTTCTACGAAATTGATTGATTCAAGTATGTTCTCAAGTCTTTTCGAATACTTTATTCCTCTTTCTCGTAAGATAGATGAATATTGACAAAAATGAACATCACCACATACTAATATCATAATTTTCACATCCTTTCATTATATAATACAATAGTGCACAATAAAATAAAATCATAGTCTGTGATAACTATGATTTTATTTTAGAATATTTATTATTAGATAATCTATTAATTGATTGCTGTCTAACTCTCCAGATTTTATTTTAAAATCGATATCAGTTAATAAGCTGTAAATTTCGATTAGTTTATCGTTTGAATATTTATTACAATTTTTTCGAACTACGTAAAATTGCTTAGATGATATATTTAAAGATTCTGCAGTTGCTTTTGCATTCATTTGAATATTTATCACTAGTTTAAATTGTTTGATTAATAAAGTTAATATCGCAAAAGGTTCAATGTCAATGTACTCAATGTTGGCTATGATATCACTGACAGTATTCACATCTCGTGTCACTAGAGCATTGACTAAATCGAATGTTGTGTGATTATTTAAATCGATGTATGCATTTTCGATATTGAATAGATTGAACATTGTTTCACTATCATCAAACAATTGAAGTTTCAGTGCTTCATTGTATAGTCTGTAGATATTGTAGTTGCAACAATTACATAGCCAATCAAGTTTATTATCACTCAAATGAGTCATATTTTTGATTAAATCATGTATTTGCCAATTCTCAATTTTAGGAAATTGATATATGTATTCTGAGTAATGTTGCAATAATGAAGTGTCAACACTTTTACATTTGACTATTACATTGTTAAGTTTTTCAACATCAACATAAGGTGGTAGTAATTTATCAACATTGATAACATGTAAAATTTCATCTGTTGCACATGCAAATATGTCATCACTATTTAAATTGCTGAGTGAGTCTGAATAATTAATATCTAAATTTTTAATTTCTGATATTTCTTTAATGTATTGATTAACTGCAAATGTGTTATCTGAGTATACAAATATTTTAAATGCATCGCTTATGTTTTTGTTTTCAATTTGATGTTTTAAATTCATTAATTTGTCGTTACTCATGAGACACTCTCCATAATGAAGAAAGTAAATTTTCTAGTATATATCTTTTATTCAATCTTTTATTTCGATTTAATTTCAAAATGCATTCATTTACAATATTATACATTTTAAATAGAATGATGTTATTGGTTTTTTCAATATGCTTCAATAATGATGCTATTAAAATTGACATAAAAACGTCAATATGAATTTTATCATACTCATCATCAAAGTTTATTTTGTCTGCTATAGAAAGAGTGTTTGAATATGATGCCTTATCGATTAATGTGACAATTTTATTACATAAATTTTTAACTTCGTCTATATCGCAGTTTCTGTAAAGTTTTAATTGTCCTGGAGTATGACACAGCTCAATAGTGCGAATATCATCTTCTTGTTGAAGAAATAAAGATAAATTTTCTGTAGTATATTTTTCAAATTCAAATATGATACATCTATTTTTAACTGTGTCTAATAAATTAAAGATATTACTACATATCAATATAATGTACACATTATCTAATGGTTCTTCTATGAATTTAAGAATCATGTTTTGTTGTTTTTCTGTTAACTCGTCAACATCAATTAAATATGATTTTCTTTCTGCACTTGTAAGTATACCATCGATAGTATCAAGTGTAACTGAATTTGATATGTCAAATAGCTCAGTTATTAGTTTATTTGATATATAATTTGCAAATGTGTGTTTTCCACATCCATATTCTCCAAAGAGTAGTACTGTATGTGGAAAATTATTTACGTCATACTCGTCTATTTTATTTTTTAACTTTTTCTGACACTCATAAATCAACATGATTAATTACCTCTGCAGTATTGTATCAATGATATAATAATTGTTGATTTTGCATTTATGTCGTACTTAATATCTTTTTTAATGTTTAATAATTTATCACACAGTTTGCAAAAATAATCTGTATTATTTTCTATTCCAACCGTATATTGTATATCTTTTTGATATATTTGTGGTATTTTTATTGTATTAAAATCTTTGAATAGACAATATTTTGATAAATCTAATACGAATTCTATGTATTGTTCGATAAATAATTTTAGGTCATTTCCTTGTTTATAATAATCTTCGATTATTGTGTGTATAATATTCTCAGTTCCATCGATGATAGCGTTCGTTAATGCGAACATAGAATCATATGTAAAATTTCCTAAGACTTCTAATGCATTTTGTATCGATAAATCATTTGAATATCCTGAACATTTGTCTAAATATGATAATCCATCTCTCATTCCACCATTACATAATTTACTTATGTAGTCAACTGTTTGTTCATAATTAGTGAAATTTTCTTGTGCGCAAACATAAGATAATCTATTTTTTATCTCTTCTTGACCGATGCTTGTTAAATTAAATCGCATTACACGATTTAATATTGTCACAGGTATTTTTTGTGGGTCTGTAGTGCAGAACATAAAAATTGTATATTTAGGAGGTTCTTCTAAGCACTTTAAAAAAGCATTCCATGATTGAGTTGTTAACATATGTGCTTCGTCTATTATATATATTTTATATTCGGCATCTAAAGCTCTTTGATTTGCATTATTTATTATATCTCTAACATTTTCAACTCCATTGTTACTAGCAGCATCTATTTCTAGAGGAGTTCCTTGATAGTTATTAATCATATTTGCAAAAATTCTTGCAATTGTCGTTTTACCACAACCTGATTTTCCGCAGAATAAATAACAATTGACAAATTGATGAAGTTCTATCTGTCTCTCTAGTGTCTTGATTATAGATTTTTGAGAACACACTTCTGCAAAAGTTTTCGGTCTGTATTTAACAGCTAAACTTATCATTTCTATTATCTCCTTTCAATTACATGTATATTATCAACTGGAAGCCATCCTTCCCAGATTGAATTTATATTTTCATTTCTATTAATATCATATGCAATTCCTGACACTCTAATCATTTTTCCAACAACTCGCATAACTTCCACATAATAATAGTTGTAATTAGGCACACTTCCATTATTGTAGTTATTAGCAAGTGTCATATCGTATGGATGAACAATGAAATCGTCAAGTTGTATTAGATAGCATTTATTTACTTCATATTTAAATTTGTTGTATTTTGGAATTTTATATGTTAATTCGGACTCATCAAAATTTGACAAGTCCGCTATTGTAACTTTTGCTAATTCTCTTTTAACTGTTTTTGTCATAGTATAACTTAATTATTTAACTGTTAAGGTATAACTTACATTACGTTCAATATAAGGATTTAATGATTCTGCTAGTGATTGAGATTTTTTCAATTCACTGTTTAATGGTGTTGTTGTAATCTTTTCTGTAATATATTTTGTAAGATTATTCTCTTTTAACCATTTAATCATAGCAGGTTCATCTTTATATTTAATAGTTTCTTTACTGCTAATCTTGGCAGATACACCGTCAGTAGTTATAAATTCTTTTAGGGAATTTTCTGTCATTAAAAATTTAATTTTGTCATTTAAGTCATTTTTACAAGTTTCAAGATTATCTAATTCACTTTTAATTTTACTAAATTCTTTTATATAATTTTCAAGTAATTCTCTATTAATATTATTCATCATATTACATCTCCACTTCGCTTTCTTCTTTATCTTTTGCACATTTTTCTTTTAATTCTCTAAATTTCTTTTCTTCAAAATTATCATCTTTAAATCTTGACTTAACAATTTTCTTAAAACATTCTTCACAGTATGGACATATGTATAAATTGAAATTATATGTATCATACAAAGCTTTTTCTCCACAAACTATACAATAATTCCAAGACATTTTCTCATACTTATCAATAACTTGATATGCTCTATCAGATATTCCTAAATGATAAATTCTTAATGTTCCAAATTTTTCTTTAACTTCAATTATTCTAAATTTTTTATAGAACTTATCTTTCTTTAAAGCTTTTTTAAGTTCTCTGCATAAATTTTTACCAAAAGCTTTTTTCCAGCCCGCTGAAATACAATCATACCAAGTATTATAATATCCGCAGAATTTACCTGTGTATACATTATACATCTTTAGAAATTTGTATTTGTGACATAGAAAATAATTTTTTATTATTTTAATAAATGTTTTCATTCAATCAACTCCTATGTGAATATTATATCATAAAAAGAAATAAAAGTCAACTGATTTACTCAATTTTATCTATATACTTTAAAGAAATAACTTTATTAGGAACATAAATATTTAACCAAGGCGAATCATTATAATTTTTATATTTTGCTATTTCTTCATTATAAATATCAATTCTCTTATTTAACTCGTGAATATACAAAACAAATAAATCAGAGTCGGCATTATCTTTATGATTTTCAATTAAAGACTTGTCTGCAATTATGTTTGAATACTCTTCTCTCGCACTGTTAAAGTTTATGTAAAAACATATTCTTGTCACTTCTATGGCAATCAAAAGACCTAACGCAATAACTATTAAAATACAACCAAACATGCAGTATGTTTGTTTATCATAACCATAATATCTTCTATTCTTTTTAAATCTTATTTTATCTATAATGATTAAAATTACAAATATCAAAATGACTGCAGTTATTAATAAAAATGTAAGCATTATTTATTCCTTTCTTCATTTAAATAATCTAATAGTGTTCTAAACAAATTTTCGTTTATAATATAATGATTTTCATTGTAAGGAGCGTCAGGGCCAAAATTTATAACAATTGCAGAATAAGGTTTTCCCATTTGAATACTTTCCTTTATCTGCTTATCAAACCAAGCACGTTTCAATGTGAATGATTCTGAATTAGTTGTTTTTGTCTTACATTCAATTGTGAATAAGTTTGTTTTCACATCTGACTTATCAAATAGAGTAGCGCCGCTATTTGCACTTTGTTTTCCGTTAATAGCGGCTGCTACTGCTTTTTCCTGTCTATTTGAATACCATCTAGTAGGTTTATTTTTAGTTGATTCAGAATTATGAACTCTGAAAGAATTACTCATCTTCTACTCCATCTGCAGCTAATGCTTCAGCTTGTGTCATTTCACTTCCACATAGAGCGTCTTCTTGTGACATTAAATCGTTAACAATATTTTCATCGATTAAGTTAATACTTGTTTTAATTTTAGAGATGTGTGTATTAATCATGTTTGAAAATTCTTTTACAAATTTAGGATGTGTTTTAAGATAGTTATTCAAAGCATTATAAGCATCTTCGCCTCTACTTGCTTCAAAGCATAAATCTTCTTGTGTTGATTCATCTTTATAAACTTCATCGGTCAATAAATTTCTTAGAACGTAACATTTATTTGTAGGAGTTTCAATAAGCTTTGCTTTCAATGCTACTTCTAGTAAATCAAATACAGTATCAACACCTTTATTATATCTAACAGTAATAAAACCGCCGTCTTTATTTATTGCATTTAAACGACTCTTAACGATAGCGAAATGCAATCTAATACCATCAATAGTATCATCGACTTTTGATTGTGTGATATCTGTCTTATCTTCTTTTGTGTAAGTTCTTGTGCCGAATCGAACTTTTACACTTGGAAAATATTTTAATGCATACCCACCAGGTTCAGTGTAAGTAGTTGAAAACATTCCTTTTTCAACTGTTACTTGGTTAAGTATTAATAAAATATTATTTCTTTTCGGTAAATACATCATCATTTGTTTAATAAACTTACCAATTGGTTTAGCAACACTCGCACGTTGTCCGTTGTCCTTGACAAAATCATTATCTAAATCAGCTTGTGAGATTAATGCTCTTGCAGAATCAATTACAATCATACCAATTTCATCACATTCTTGTAACATAATCAAATCTTGAAAAATTTCTTCTGCAGAACGTCCTGTGCAATCATATCTAACAAAATGTTCTGGTTCATAATTAATATTTGAAATTGATTGAAAATATTCAGCTTGTGTAAGTAATGTATTTTCAGCATCAACATACACACAAACTTTATCTGGATTTTCTTCTTGATATTTAGCTATTGCTAATGCAGCTGCAGTCGATTTTCCAGAATGTTCTACGCCAGAAAATGTAATTATTTGTCCATAAGGCAATCCACCTTTAAATGGAAAATCAAAACCAAGAGTTCCTAAAGATAACTTTTTTAAATTTTGTGAGAAATTTCCTGAGTCTAGAATGTTCCAATCTTTACAAGCTTTATTAATTTTTTTAATTGCATCTTTTATTGTTAATTTTTTAACTTCTGCCATTTAATATTCTCCTTATTCTAATGTTAATCTATCTTGTTCACTTCTAGGACTTGCAAATTGTTTTGCTTCAGCAGCTCTAGAAATTTGAATACTTTGTAGAATATTGACCAATCTATGAGCTTCATCACATTTAGTTTTTAGTAGACTTGCTACAGATGAATATAACATAGATAAAGCTTGTTTATCTACAGTGTCCAAAATAGATTGCTGTTTCTTAATCTCTTGTGTTCCTGTAGCAGTAGTAAATGCTCTAGCAACTCCTTCTTTTAAAAGTGTTTCTGCACAAGATTCTTTTAATAAACCTTGCTCTTTAATGTTTCCAAGTCTATAAGCTTCAATTCCTAATCTAACTTGAAAATTCCATAATTCGCTGTTTGTGAATAGATTAATATCTTTATCTAACTCAGCTACAATATCATCTAAAGTTTTAGTATACTCTCTAGTAGTTTCTCTTACAGCGTCAGATAGATACTTGTAAATTTCTTCAACTTCTTTTTTAGCTGATTCTATTTTTTCAGTAATCATAATTTTCACATCCTTTCACTATATAATACAATGAATGAATTTTATATATAATAATTTTTTTCATAAAAATATTCTCAATGTTCACTTCCAAATCTCGTCTTCAAGAAATTCGACCATGCTCATTTGATGATATAATTCTTTTTTCTCCAATTCAATAGGCATAAAGCTGTTATTTTTAGATGAAGTATACATGCATAATTCTTCATATCTTTCATTATACTCTTCTGTATCTCTAACTCCGCAATAATAAGGTTCAGTATATGTAATAGGAACATGCTTACTAGATATAAATTCAACTAGCATATCTTTCGTATACTTTACTTGACCATGTTGTAAATTCCAATCTAATTTATTTTTATAGTAATCAGGATGAGCAATTATATAAAATTGTTTCATAAAATAAATTTCCTTTCATTTGTAATTATTTTAAATTTTGACGTCAAAAAACGCATCGAAATTGAAAGATAAAAGGCAAGTAATATAAATTTACTCACCTTCTTGTAATGTTAATAATATACTATAATTTGACGTCATATACGTTCTCTTCTTGATTGAAGGTATTTCATATATCTTATATTTATCTAAAGCTTTAATTCCTACTGATTTACAACCATCATTTTTCATTTGAGTTATTGTTGAAATAGGTATATAAAATACTTTATCTTTTTCATAAAGCCATAAAACAACACCAGCTCTAACTCCTTTAATTCCTACTTTTTCTTTTAAAGCATCATATTGACTTATACAATCAAAAGGAATTGAAGCTCCTTTATGTGTTTTACATTCTAGATAGAAGATGTGGGGATAGCTGTATCCTATAAAATCTGATATGTTTGATACAGCTTTAAATCCTGACATTGAATCGTATAATCTATCAATTGTACTGTTAGGAACAGACTTTAAAAAATCATTTCTAAAAATCTGTTCGAATTTTTTACCATAATTTTCTGTCATAGCAATGTTATTATTTTAAGATGCATTCTGGTAAAATATTTTTAACTTGTGGTCTATCTATAACTACTGAACGATGATTTCCAAAATTAAATGAAACATGAGTATCATCACATAAGCTTAATGTTAATTTTAAATCATTCGTGTTAAGTACACATTCATATTGCTCATCAACATTTCCAGACACACAAGTAATAATTTCACTGTTTTCCTTTTTAGCATCGTAGATTGTAACTTTATCTTCTGAGAATAGTAGACAACTGTATTGCATAATACTATCTTTCTTAGCAAATAAAGATAATCTGTCGATAGCAGCTAATAATAATTGTTTATCTATTACAACATGATATTTGTGAGTTTCTTCTGTCATTCTTCTAATAGGAGTTACAGGAACGCTATTTATTAAATTATCATTTGTTTGAATAATTGTTGTTAACTCAATTTCATCGTTTTTAAATTGAACTTTTGTTTGAATAATACTGTCAGTTATTGCAGTAAAGCCCATTTTAAATTTCACATTATCGGATTTGAATAGTTTAAATAGTTTAACAATTTTTTCATTTAATAAGAATTTAATAGGCTTTTCAAGTGAGAATGAATTTACACACGCTCCGCTCGTAAATGTGATACAACCTTGCTCATCGATGTAAAACATTTTTTGAACCGGAAGTTTAGCACCACTCTTTTGAATTTCTTTAGTATTATATTTAAGAATACTTTGAAGAATACTATTATCAATTACAAATTCGTTTGTCACTTCTTCGATTTCAATTTTAGGAAGTTTAACTAGAGTTTCTCCATCAAAGATAAGTGGAATTTTATATTCGCCATTACCTTTAATTAAAAGAACATTATTATTGATAGTTAATTCTATTTCTTTTGTTGTAATTTTTGAAATTAGATTTAAGAATAGATTTGCAGAAACAACTGCTCTGAAATCAATTTCATCTAATAGATTAAGTGATACTGTGACATAATATTCTTTATTTGTCACATTTAGATGTAATACATTTTCATGCGCTTCTAGTTCAAGAGTTTCAGAAACAATTGTAGTTGTGCTAGAATCGACTGCTTCTAATATCTTTTTACAAGCGTCTTGAAATACTTCTGTTTTTATAATCATATTTTTCATTTCCTTTCACTGTTTTCACTATATTATACAATCGTGTTATAGTGAAATGACATTTTTTAACTCATTCTCTGTCATTTCACTGTGCAAATCTTTTAATTTTTCGAATAATTCATTGTCTGCATATTTTTCTTTCAATTTCTTATAATCTTTGAGAATTGACGCTTTTAATTCGTCTTCGTACCAATAATCGACACAATAAGGATTACATACCATCGGAGTTTCTATATATTTTTTAGCAGCATTCATCATTACTTGCGGTAATCGTTCTGTTACAATTTCTGCGTATTCTTCAGGACACTCTCCTATAATTTCATCGTGTACTTGCAATAAAATTTTAAATTCACAATTATTTAATATCTCATCATTGTAGATATCTATCATTGCTAATTTTGTAAGAGTTGCAGCGCCTCCTTGTACGATTGCATTGACTGACTGTCTTTCTGCTTGCGCAATTTTGTCAGTATTTGCGATTAGAATTAGATTATCTTTTTCCGCAAGTAACTTTAATTCATTATAATCACTTCTTGTCTTAATTTTTTTGCACGCATTCATGTATTTGTTATATAACTCTTTACTAACACTTTGTTTGTCATCACAGTGAAGTAAAAAATTTAAGTTTTCATTTTTTGATATTATTTCATATGGTTTAAGAAATATGTCATCGAGTCTTCTTCTTCTACCGATAAAGTCTTCGACATAGCCAGTCTTCTTAACTTTTTTGTGAGTATCCTCAATCCATTTTTCTACTTCTGGAAAAGCTTTGAAGAAATTATCCATAATTTTTTGAGATTCTTCGATTGATTTTCCTATTCTTTCTGACATTGTTTTAACGCCCATTCCATAAGTTAAAGCCAATAGTACTTGTTTTGCTTGACTTCTTCTAGCCTTTCCTTCGACGTTAACATGAGTTTCTTTTCCACATACTACTTTTTGGCCATCTATTTCAAGAATAGTTCCTTCTGGATAAAATTCTAAGTTATCTTCATATTTATTGTTATTTATTTGTTGAGCTATAACTACATAAAGGTCTTTTCCTTCTTTATACGCGTTCAGCATTGCAGGACATTTAGCACACGCTGCGGTTATTCTCGCTTCTTGACCAGAGTAATCAGAGCCTATAAGTTTATAGTGTCTGCGAGTTATAATTTTATTCATATATACACTCTTTCTTTTACCACAAAGATTCTACAACTATTTGTGGTTTATTTTCATCTTTATCTTCATGCTTAGGAAAAATGATAGCATCATAATTACGATTTTGCACATATTTGCAAGGCACTGTATATTTAAATGATGCAGAAAGTCTTTTCTCATTATATTCTGTGCTTGCTAAAATGCCGTGTTGTTTTGAATGATGTTTCATGTCACCATTACCTTTCCAATTAACAGAGTTTAGCATGTATCTAATCAATTTAACATGTGATGTGCGCAAATACATTACTTTACCGTGATATGTATATATATCGCATATGTATTCAAGTAGTTTAGTTGCAATTCCTAATCCTTGATAGTCAGGTAAAACAACTAGTCGATGTATTCTGTACGCGACACCTCCCTCTAAATTATGAACACCTGGTTGAGGAAGTATCGCACAGCATGCTACAGGAATATTGTCAAAATATGCGATGAACATTCTACACGCTTTATTTAAGTCAGTTGTTAAATAGTGATGTCGTTTAAAAATTTGCCACATTTGCTCTTTCTGTTCTGTCTCATAGATAGATAACCTGAACTTACGCCTAAGTAACCCCCTGGTGTCATATACACATTCATCATCAAGGTCTATTACATAATCAGGACAAAGAGTGTCAATAAAGTCCTTGTGACAGCTTACAAAAACACAATGTTTTAGATTATTCTTTCTTATATATTTAGAAATACTAGCAGAACATGATAATGCTGTTTCTCTATTTACAGTAGATGTGAATTCATCTATCACGCAATATGATTTTAGTTTTCTTGCTAAATCAGCTCTGAATTTTTCACCTACAGATAAAACATTATAAGGTCTACACCATGCTGGAATAGATGATAATCCTGTCGCACAAAGTCTTTCTATTCCTTCTTCAGCACTGTTAAAATTAGATATAACAGATTTTGTTAAGTCCCAATCTACTTGCTCTTCTGTGCCAAAGTATTTGCTAAATACAGACTTTCCAGCTCCTGAAGAACCTGTTATAACTAAAATTTGAAAGTCTAAATTTTTGATTATATTATTGAACTTGAATGGATAAAATTTATTCTTGCCATCAAAATCATAATCAAAAGATTCACTTGCTTTTAGAACTTTTTCATCTACAGAAACTTCTGAGATTAATGGTGTATCTTCTCTTTCAAGAGAGCATAATTTTGTAACACCGTCTTGATGCCAATTTAAATCTATAGTTTCGTACATATTCTTTCCTTTCTTATTTAAAAGTTATTATTGCATGATTATTGTCAATTTGTTTAATATTTAAAATTTCTAGTGAGCCTTCATCTGATATTATTACATCATTTAGAATTAAATCTCTTACGTACTTAAATCCATTTGATGTTTTTACTTCATCATTAATAAATAATTGCACTTCGTTATTTATACATTCTTTAACTACTTCTTCTGTCGATGGTCTAAACATTCCTCTTATATCGAATGCATGAGAAGGTATATTTTGCATGTTAGGATTCTTCGAGCTAAATCTTCCTGTATCAGCTCCAATTTGATTGAATTCACAATGTAATTTATTAGTTTTTGCATTCACAGAATTTACAAGCTTATCTATAAACGTATCTAATAGAATTGCTATCGCAGCTCTTTTCTTTTTTAGCACTGCAAGAGGTATTTGATATTTATCAGCAATAATATCTAACGTAGCTTTGTCTGTTGTTCTAGGCTTCTTTTTATCTATAGCAGGAACTTTTAGTATATCGTAAAATAAAATTGCCATTTGCACAGACGACGCTAGATTAATATCTTCTGGAAGTTGCTCTGATTTTGATTTATTAAGCTTGCCGTCTTCTTTTAGCATCTTTTTATTAGCGTCTTCGGTCAATCTCCAAGCATCAATAGTTGGTTTTAATTTTGCTAATTCTTCTGAGATTTTCTTGTCACAGTCATCTAATAATTTATGATATTTATCACTTAATCTTTTTGCATATTCTTTACTAATTGAGATGCCTGTTAATTCCATTTCTGCAACAATTGTTACAATTGGCATCTCAACATTTTGAAATAAGTAACAAATGTTACTATTTTCAGATTTATCAAATATTTCTTTTTGATATAAATATAGTTTGTATGTTATAAACGAGTCTGTCGCTGCGTATAAAGCAAATATCTCAGGCTCAACATAAGCGTACTGAACTTTTTCGAATAGATGTTCAATATCATACTTTTCTTGACTACTATCTATTTTATTTATATACTGCCATTTTAGAGCAGCAGGTTCATTTTCATTAAGTATTCTAGCGCCTATCATAGTATCCCAATAAATAGGAAGTGCTATGTCACAAGTACACTTTATAACTTCATAATCAAATTTACCGTTATGCATTATTATTTTAACATTATTATCTATCAATCTTTGAAATTGTTCTTTAATATCATTTTCTGTTAATTGCCATTCAAATCTTTTTTCTGTTACATAGTTAACATGATTCAAAGGAACGTAAGCTTGTTTTAAATTAGGTGTATATAAACAAGGACCCATCAACGTACATGTTAATGGGTCTAGACTGTTATTTGTTTCTGTGTCTATAGCTATTACACCATTTTCTATACTCTTATTTATGTATTCAATTAGTGTTTGTCTATCTTTAATAATGAGAGTATTGTCAGCATAATGACCTAGTATACGCTTAACATTTCTTGTAATGATTTCTAATCTATCAGACATTGGCAATTTACTTGATTTTAGTTGTTTATCGACATTATTTGATGATTTCTTAGATTTCAATTTGTTTAGAATTTCTTCAGTATCATCAATAATGTCAAATTCATCACCCCATAGACTAGCCATACATATTTATCTCACATTCAAAAAATTAGTAGTTATACGTTCTGCGAGGTCTTGCTGTTTCAAAATCAGAAGGCGTCGTCTTGACTTCAGATTGTGGTTGATAAGTATGTGTCGGTGTGTATTGATGTGTAAATTGTGATACTGGAGTATCTACAACATAGTCTGTGATTACATTTGGAGCTTGAGCTTGTGATGACGCTGTTGCAAAATCATTGAATGATGCAACAGATTCTTCTTTAGTCACTTCAGGAAAATTTCCTGTGTTTAAATATGTAATCATGTCTTCAGCACTTTTATTATGATATGCTACACCTGCAAAGTTAAAATCTTTGAAATCATCAAAATTAGCTGTGTAAATATCTTCGCTGTATCTAGCAGGATTTGCTGGTGTGATTGTGTATGTAGTGCCTGTTCCTTCACCAGTTCTAATTATTTTAAATATCATTTGTCTTAAAGGTTTAGGAGCATATTCTCTGTAAATAGCATTTAATTGAGCTGCTATTGTCATAGGAGCGTCCCATGAACAAGATGTGCTAACAACTTTACCTGTTTCATCTGTTACATATTGAAGCACTTTAGCGAAAAATCTTGAAGAACGTTGTACATGTTCTCTGCAGAATGGGCATTCTGCTGCTGAATGTTCGCGTAAACAATTAATTTTAATAAATCTTCCATTTTCAGATAGAGTGTGAACATCAAGCATTAAAAATTCACTTGGATTGTCGTAGTCGAATCTTACAATTGCTTCTGCAGGCTCACCAGGATTTGCTGATTTTGCTAATTTAAAATATCTAACTTTATAATTTTTTTGTTGAGTACCTTTTTCTGATACTCTCTTGTTATAATCTTCTATACTAAATCGTGCCATATATTAAATCTCCTTTCACACGTTTCACTATATTATACAATGATAAATTTTAAACTATGTTAATTTTAAGATTATTTTTTGTCAAATAGTTTAAAAATTCTTCTTTTGTTAAATCGTTTATATCTTTTTTATTACCTTGAATGTATATATTTGTTACTAACACATCTTTTCTAATTCGTTTATTAAATGTCTCTGTCGCTTTTCTTCCATACTCGTCGTTATCAAACATAGTTACCCAATGAGATATTTCACTATGATTTATAATATCATACTGAGTATCAGAGCCTGTTCCTAGCATTGCTACACAAGGACTTCCATACGACCAAGCAGTAAGAGCGTCAATTTGAGCTTCTGTCACTATAATATAATCGTAATGTTTATATTTAACTTTGTCAAATAAATAAATAGGTTTTTCGACGTTTGACGGAATGTTAAAATGTTTTGTATTAACATTTCTTCTTGTTAACATTACTAATCTGCCTTTATCGTCCCAGACAGGAAATACTAGACTGTTAGTAGCTCTGTCATATCTAATTTTAAATTTTTCGCATACATCTCTTGATAATTTTCTTTTTTCCATATAAGGATGATAATGTTGCATAGTATCTAAAATCGATTCTGAGACGAATTTAGACGTTTTTTCTGCATTTAATTCGATTGGTTGTAAATCAATATAGATATTCTGTAACTTTTGACCATAATGCTCAATTAGCCACTGTTTTGCGTCTTTGTTCGATATTTCAAAGCAGTGAGCTACAAATACATAAAAAGGTCCTTGAGTGTGACAGGTAAAACAATTAAAATAACCATACTCAACATTTCTATCCTCTCCTATATAAATATAGGAAGATACATTTTCTTCTTGTCCTTGTTTATGTGCGGGACATGTTACGCCTATGTTATCACTTTTAACATCAATTTTACTTAGCTTATTTACTATTTTACTTTTGATATCGTATATAATTTCAACGAGAGATTTCGTAATTTCATAATTATCTATAATTAATTTTCTCAAAATATATCTTCCTCTGTGCTCTCTTCAATATCATATCTATGTTCGTAATCAATTGAAGATTCTGACTCTTCTTCATTTTCTTCCGGAATATATGTAAATTCGCCTATATTAAAATCAAATTGATATGTTAACGGTTTACTGTACGCATTATCTCTTATTTTAACTGGTGTTAATCTTAATATATCATTATCTTTTTCAATAAAGAGAACACACGTTGCATCTTGTCCAATTCTGTCACTTTGCGCGATTAGTGCAGTGCTGACACCATTTTCATTTGAAGCTCTGTTTTGCTGAGATGCTGCTATGATAGGAATCTTTTTCAATACTTGTAAGTTCTTCAAATCTTTAGAGATATTTGATGCTTTATCAATAGGTGTTTTGCCTCTTCTTTCATCTTCAAGCAGTGATAGTTGGTCGATAAATAAAATATCTAAATCTTCTTTTTCGACGAACGCTCTTAAATCACTTACTTTCGCATAATCTCCTAACATTTTAGGAGTTAAAACTCTCAAAGAGCCTTTTACTTTAGTTGACATAGAGTTGATATATTTTTCATAATAAGGTTGAACTGCCACATTTCCGTGAATTAGACTACCGTTAGAGATATGTCCTAATAATGTATCCATACGATATCCAACTTTCGTTTCTGACATTTCACCTGAATAAAATCCGACTTTAAGACCTTGCATTGCAGCTGATAATGCAAATTTTAATAATAGCCATGATTTACCTACACCAGGACGTGCAACAATTATTGCAAGCTCTTCTGTTCTATCCCATCCGCCGATAATATTATCTAATTCTTTAAATCCTGTCGATACAAAGTATCTATTGAAATTACGTGTTCTCTCAATATAATTGTCATATCTACTAGTATCTCTTAATATATCTATACTTTGTATAGTTGCTGAAGTGTTTAATGTGTCTGAGGCATTTTTATACAGTTCAATTGCTTTATCAATTTTATTTTCCATTAATAAATTACGTACATTATTAAATATTTTAGCTAAGTGTCTTGTATTTCTGTCTTTGACTAATTCTTCAATAAGAAATGATTCACGTTCTTCTACATCAATCAATTCAAAATCTTTAAATACTGATAAGAATGTTGGAATGTCAGGTACCATGCCATATTTATTTACATGCGTTTTTATATATTCATACTCAGCTTTATAGTTTGAGAAGTATTCATCTGTTATGTTGTTACGTGTTAGAATTGAAAAATCTTTTGTACTTAAAATTTTATTTAACACTTGTAATTGTATCATAATAAACCTCTCTTATCTGCTCCAAACAATTCTATATTTATGCTATTATTTACAATTCTTGAAGTTAATCTATCTCCTAAAAGATTATGTAATTCAGTATCATTTAAATTGCTTGTAAAAATATTTGTTTTATTTCCTCGTGCATCTATCATCGATAAGAGATTGTCTGATTCAAACGTTGTAATACTTTTAGTGCCAATATCATCCCAAACAACTATATCACAATTGAAAATATTATTTTTGATGTGTTGAACATAATCACTTTTATCAGAAATATTTTCTTTAATTGCTAGTAAAAATCTTGGCACATTAATAAATAGTGCTTTACATTCTAAATTGCATTTACTCCAAATTGAATTAAAATATGCTTGCACTAATCTTAATGACCAAGAAGTTTTTCCATTTCCAGTATTATTCGAGTGTAGATATAGATTATTTCCAGCTTTTACAAAAGAAACAATGTCACTCTCAATTTCTTTTAGTTTAATAAATGCATCTGCATCATTTCTGTTTGAATCCACTCTTAAGTTTAGATGTTTACGTTGATTTAAAGATATTAGCGCTTTGTCGTATAGATAATTTAATTTAAAGTATCTCATACAAAACTTATCACAATCTATTTGATTACAAGCATCTTTTAACCAACAATTTTCATTCATAACTATTTTTTACTTGCTTTCTTGTATCTAAGAAGAATCTTTCTTGCTGATGGAGTCATAATTGACCATTCATCATTTGTTAAAGTTCCTTCTAGATATCTTGTTGCGATTTCTTTTGTGATGTTTTGAGATGTAATTTTTTTATTTAATTTTCTTTCTTTCATTCTATGCACCTACTTTCACTATATTATACAATGATTAATTACAGAATCAGATAAAATTCTATAAATTCATAATTATCTAACTCTTCTCAGACAAATTGAATGAGTAATTATTCATCTTTTCAATTTTCATCTTCTCTGAGACGAGTTTATAAATTGATTTTTTAATCTTTAACATGTGTTTTAACATATAACCCACAATGACATTTACCTTCTTTCATATCTCTAAAATCTTTACACATACATAGAGTTTCATCAGTTTTAGAAATAGCACAAGGACAGTAGCCTCCATTATCTTTAATAGCTTTTCTTATTTCTTGTTCTTCTTCTGAAGTTAATTCAGGATTTACACTGACTCTAGTAGTATTCGACTGATTCGATTTAAATTTTCCACAGGGGAACATCTCCGTACACTTACCATTCCTATAAACACATAGTGACACAAGTAATTCCTTAAATTCGGGGTATTGCTTAACTACTTCATTACACATTAATCTTACAACTTCTCTTGTTTCGGGACTTGCTTGTAAACATAAACGCTTATGTGCAAGTTGCATTAAGGCTTGTGCGTTAAGAGAGATTATATGCGAAACAGTTTCACCTTGTGGTGCTAAACTCCTATCATATTTTTGTTGTCGGTCGTTTCTTTGTGTTTGAACATAATGATTAAACCCTACGTGGTGTCTAACTAAATGTACACTTACCCAATAAGGAATGTTAAGTCTAAAACCAAACCATAATTCTCTAATAGGACTATGTTCGCAAGAAAGTAATTTCTTTTTCCACTCAAAATCTACTGAATTAGTAGAAGATTTTAATTTCTTACCAACAGTGTTTAAAGTACATTCTTTCACCCATAACCAAGTTTTTTCACTAGGAGAATTAATCATTTCAACTTTTATGTTAGGAAATTTTTCACTTTGAATTATTCCCATAATTAATATCTCCTTGTATATTCTTTGTTAATATTTTTATTAACAGTTGTAGTATTTTTGTTTACTGCTTTAGCTTGTTCATATTGCAACATTGTTTTTAACGCTTCGGTACAATAATTTTCACGTTTGAATTGTTCAATACTATCACCTTTTGCCCACTTATCGCACAGTTGGTGGTCGCTACGTGGATTATATGCTGTACAAAATTCACATCTATTCATATTTAACCTCTTAAAGACTTCTTATTTTTAGTATCTTCATTTTTTAATAATTTTTCAAGTTGTTCTACTCTTTCTTCAAGTTCTTCAATTGTCGGAAGAATATATTCATCCATGAAATAATTATCTGAATCTTTTTCTTTAATATAAGCTTCTATCTTTTTATGATATACATTTTCAAATATCAATATCGTTAATAGATTAGATAGAAAAGCTATTATAGACATTATTAGACATAAATAAATCATTGTTGAGAATCTCCTTTCTTTGTATTGTAGACACAATAATATATGCAGTGATATAAATCACATTTACTATCTTTGCAAACATCTTCGTTTCCGCATTTTTCGCATACAGCATTTAGAATTGTTTTACTCAAATCATTTTCAATCAACCGCGGTTGAGTAAAACGTTTTTTAGTATTTAATTGAGGAATTTTATTTAAAGTTTTATTACAAAAAGAAATGATTTTTTCTTTTAACGCTAATATTTCATATTTATCAGTCTCTGTTAATCCTTTATATATATAAAGAGCTAAGTTACTTGTCATATAAAATTTTAATCCTCTTGTTGTGAGGGCAGCAAGTCCTATTCTTAAACCACTTGTTTTGTTAGGTTTTTCTGTGTCATTAGGCAACATATTCTTATTTGTTGTAATGCCAATTCTTTCTAATCTTTCTTGAGCTTCTTTTCCTGTAATTCCTAAACTATTTTTAGTGTTGAGTAAAAATAAATGAGTATCCGTACCACTAACTTCTAGACCATATCTTTTCAGCTCATTTGCAAGATTTTTAGTATTTCTTTTTACACGCCTAATATACTTTTTAAATTCAGCTTTACTAGCTTCTTCAAAACAAATAGCTTTAGCTGCAATAATATGTTCAAGAGGACCGCCTTGATAGTAAGGAAATACAGCACTATTTATTTTCTTTATTAATTGTTCATCATTAGTTAATATAATACCACCTCTAGGACCTCTTAAAGTCTTTTGAGTAGTAGATGTTACTACATCAGCATAATCACATGGATTTTGATTATTATACTCTCCTGCTGCTATTAATCCAGCGATATGCGCCATATCGACCATAAGATAACATTTTTTAAGAATTTTTTTCGTTTCAAGTTCTTTATTTACTTTATCAACAACTTCTCTAAACTTTTTAAAGTCTATGTAGTAAGGATAAGCACTAAAACCACATAATATTACATCCGGTAATTCTTCTAACGCTTTTTTCTCTAAAAAATCATAATCTATATGACCGGTACTATCAAGATGGTAGAAACAGAAGTTATACGTATTAGAAGAAAAACTTACAGGAGAGCCATGTGTTAAGTGACCTCCTTCATTAAGTTCTAAGCTCATGACTTTTCCACCATTCGGCATTAAAGCTCTGTAAGCTGCTGCATTTGCTTGACTGCCGCTATGTGGTTGTACATTTGCATATTTACAATTAAATAATTTGCAACATCTATCAATAGCTAATTGTTCTATCTTATCAATGAATTCACATCCGCCATAATATCTCTTATTAGGATATCCTTCAGCATATTTATTTGTTAAAATAGAACCTGCTGCTTCTAATATATCTAATGACACATAATTTTCACTAGCTATTAGTTCAAGCCCGTTATTTTGTCTTTCATATTCTTTATCAATTAAATCTTTTATAGCTTTGTCTTTCATGATTTACTCCTGATTAAAATTTTCAGTCTCTCTAGCAACTTTTTCAAAATCAAATAGATATATACGCAATGCCGGTTCTTCTGCATTGTTCAAATCAGCATCTATTTTTGATACAAGAAGACTGTCATATTTACTAAATCTGCTATATAATTTGGTCACTTCTTCAGACTTTCGACACCAAGACTGTTCTTCAGTATAATATGTGCATACTATTTTATTATCAATCACTATTATCATAGGAGTATTTACAATATCTATATACTCTCTTAACATTCCAAACGTCATAATTTTTATCTCCTTTCATTATATAATACAACAATACATTATTTATTTAGTAATTCTGATGATATTAAATAATTTACGTAAATCACCTTTAACACTTTTAAATTTTTTTAAAATGTAGTCATCATCACAATTTTCTAATTTAGCTATTACATCACAAATAGATGATTTATTTACGCAATTATCTTCATGTTTACTTCTACAGTACGCACAAATATAATTACGTAAATCTTCTTTTGTAAGAGAATCTTCACTCACATCGTCAACTATATATTCAGGACTAAAGTCTACATATGTCATTAGAATACCTCATCAGAAATAGTATCTGCAGATGCTCTTTTTTGAATTGTTGTGCGCACTGCAGTATTAGTATATTGACCGTGATTATTATTCTTTTTATACACATCTATTGCCCATGAACATTCTCGATAGCACAAATTTGCTGCAACTTTCAATACTCCTAAAGCGACATCTAAATCACCTTTTGAGAATTCGTTTAATTCTTGTTTAAATGAATCGACATTAGTTTTTGATAAATAACCAAACTTTAACGCTACTTCATCTATCCAATTTTCATATGCAGCTCTTAATTCATCATTGTCTACACCTAGACTTTTCTTTAAATTATTTACGATAGCTTTACTTTTGCTATCTTTAGTCGCTCTAGTTTTCTTCTTTTTCAACTCTGAGATTGTTTGTTCTAAGTCTTCACATCCGAGCAATGATACATATAGATTTAAATTAAACTCGATGTCATCATGATTCAATTCTGAGACCGAAATAAGACTTATTTTTGAAAGTTTATTATCTAGTTTATATTGTTGCTCAGGTGTTAAAGTCGTGCGAAATTGCACGTAATTTCTGTCTATGTTGATGAAACCGTGAGAGATTTTATTTTTCTTCATTGCTTTTGAGTATATGTCAACAATTAATTTAACATATACAGCTTCTGTTAATCCTATAATATGAGCAATTTTAACATTATACGACTGATAAGAATCTTGAGCTATTACATCTAGAAGCATAAATCTAATACCTCTCTTTTATTTTTTGCCATTAACATTAATTTGTTGATATATTTAACAAGCGACACATCTTTCTTGTTTCTAATATTTGTAATATGAGACAATACTACTTTCTCATCTAATTCATACTCATTTGCATAATATCTAACATCATCTTCAGTCAAATCTCTGAAATATTTTACTAGATATCTTTTTGAAAAATCTCCACTATCTTTTAATACATCTTGATAGCAAATAGCGTCAAGTAGTATTCCCATGTCAATATTAGATGTCATTACGCTTGTAATTGCATCTTTAACTCTATTAGTATTTACTGCAGAAACTCTCATGCACTCTGCACTATCTCCTAATGCGTCATACTGCTCATCTATTGAAATAATACTATAATTTACACATCTACTGACTCTATTGATGTGTACAAAATAATTAGCTACTTCACTAGATACACAAGTACTAATCGCTCCTGCAGCACCGTCTTTTGCTTTAGATAGAGAACTGCTTTTATTTCTCCAAGCAGCGTAGTGTAAAGCTTTTAGAATAGAATCCACTAATATATCATAGCATTTTTCATTGCTTGCGTATGCACTGTAGATTTTTCGTCGAATGTTGACAAGAATTCCCCATGATTTAACAATCAATGCCGATAGGCAATATCCTTTCATATCATCATCTTCAGCATCTAAATACATGTCAGCAAGTTGTGTTTGTGACATATTTTTCCATTCTGGAAGTGAAACATTTAAAGTTTCTTCCATAGATTTTTTCACATTTCCTAAGTATTTGTGAATGGTAGCAGCAGCATAATTCATAATTAATCTCCTTTAATATCATTTAATAAATTATTCAATACAGAGCGAATTTCTTCTTGCATTTTTATATTTATAATTTCGTCTAATTCATCCATAAGTGAATTAATAATAAAGATTGCTTCATCTTTTAAAATATTATCTGATAGATTATAATATAAATTTGAAAGTTCACATTTCCAGAAAATTATATCAGAAGAATTTCTAAAATCATTTTCTTTTAAAGATGTTAGTAATAAAAACAATAATTTATTAGTAGTCATTTAAATTCCTTTCATATTGAACACGAATATTATATCACATTTTAATAAGATTGTCAATAGATTTAATTAAAAAATTGTCACAAATTTTTTAAATTTTTGTGACAACGATGTTTTATTAAATAATATATCTCTCATAATCTGATAGAGGCTGTGTTCTGAATTTGTATGTTATGTTAACTAATTTGTTATCTATCTTTTTAAATAGTAATTGATTTGACCAAGGAAATACAAGAGGTCCGCAATTTGTTTTATACCAATCTTTTGAGTCTCCTTTCGGAGTAATCCATCTTCCTATCTTGTAATAGTCAAGTACATTTGCTAATTCTAAATTAATATATTCCCAACCACTATACATACCTACTTTGATGTTTTTATAATTCTCGTGAATATAGTTTGCAATTCTAACAACATCTGAATGTTCACTGTCTCCGCCCATTAAACCGAAAACTGTTATGTCAGAATTTTCTTTGATTAATTTATCAATTTCTTCATTAGTAAGATACTCTCCGATATCTTTTTGTAAATATGCTTCACTGCAATTTTCGCACATTCCTGGACAATTACTAATATTTACACAAAGAGTTATTTCATCAGGAAACTCACTAAATGTAACTGTTGTATCAGGTGACCAATATTTTAACATGTTTTTCTCCTTATATCTTTCATTTATTTTTAGCAATTTTTATGCTCTTTCTTCATTAGTAACATCAAGAGAAATATTTTCAATTATAGCTCTCATTTCTAGAATATGTAATAATTCACCCATTACTTTCTGCTGTTCTTTTAATAGAGCATAAGGACAATCATGTTCAGGCTCAATATATTCTTGTCGTTCGCTACTATATAATCTAGCAATTTCAATATTAGCATTAAATGTTCTTAACTTTTCATATCTAATTTTTAATTGCCAATATTCAGCGATAAATCTCTCTTTGTAATCAGCGCTTGTCATAAACGGTATAGTTTCTTTTAAATTTTTCATTGTATTTTTCCTTTCTATCTCAAAGTATTATACAATATATTTAGAATATTTATGATTGTTTTATAATAACTTTATTGAATTTTGCATCTTTTCACGACAATATCTAAGAAATGCTAGTATTATATCTTCTTCATAAAATGTTTTGAAAAGTGAAAAGTATAATGCTTTCTCATCATCATATAATTCAATCTCATATCTAGTCGATATTTCATCGTAAGCATACGTTCTTCGATAATACATATCTTTATCTTCATTCCATTCTTCTACATCAAAGAAATCTTCTTCACATAGCTTGTATATCTCTTCATTTGATTTTTTCATCCAACTATCGTATATTTCTTCAAATTTTTGAACGTGATTGTACTCTTCTCTTTTATAGTCTTGGTCGCATGAATTTTGAAAATATACTGTTCCATCAAATAAATATCGTAATGCATCAGGCACTGAAAAAACTCCAAGCAATTCACGTTCTTTATCGTAGAAAAACCTGAATGTAAATACCTTATGTGCCCAAAGGTTTTGTGTAGTGTATATAATTTCATCTGATAACTTTTTCTTTTTGTTTATATAAGGACAAGAAGCATAGTATTGTTCTGCTATTTCTTCAAGTTTCACGCAGGCATTTTGTTTGAACAACTGTAAAAATGCTATAATTTCATCAGATGTCATTTTCTTAAAACTTATATAACAACGATAGCTCATAATATGTATTTACTCTTTCTATACATCAAAGTAATATTTTTTAATTCTATCTTCACCGATAGTTTCAATGGCTCTTTGTGCTATTTCTTTTGAAGTAAAATAAATATTAAAAGGAATATATTGCGTACTAGCATACCATAAATCAGTTCTCATTATTTGAGTTTCGTTGTTATATACAATTATATGTTTTACTTGATTAGGATTTTTCCAATCAATTTCTTTTTCATTATTCTCCAAAGCAAAGTCTCTTAATTCTTTAATTATTTTTAACTTTTCGACCATATGCTCAGCTTCTTGTCTAGTTTTAAAACAATTGCCCAAATCAAGTCTATTTTTATCTATCGAGTCTCCATCATACTTGATTTCATATATTGCTCCTTCACTATCATAAAAACAATAACGTTCTCCTTTTTTAGGTTTCCATACTTCCTTTTCTTCTACAACTTCCCAATCATCAGTCGCAGTGTATCCAATATCTACTTGCGAAAATTTTTTCTTAAGAGAACTACACCCAATATTTTTGACAAAAACTTTATTGTCTTTAATAAACCAATAACTTGTCCACCCAGGTCTTCTAACTTTTTTCCCTTTCAACATTTCTTCGTATGCTTCTTTAAAATTCATAATTAACTCCTTTCTAATTTCTAATTTCACAAAATGCTTCTATTAAATAAAATGGTAAATCCCACCTAAACCAACTCTTTAAATCTTCTAACTTTTCTTCACCAATATATTTTGTTTTAATCAAGGGTTCAGAAGTAAGATTGCGTTCAAAATAGTCGGAATAACCAAGTTCTAAATATTCATATGCGTTAAGGTCGTAACCATATGGACTATCGTCCCAATACATCCAAAGCACTATTAAATTAATATTTGATTTTTCAAGTACGTAAGATACAATTTTATGTGTATAATTAACGACCTCTTGTCTAGTTACTGTCGCATAGTTATTATCTTCTTCTAATTTATTAATTAGTAAATTTACTATAATAGTAGAAGCGTGTATAAACCTACTTTCTGTTTTTTCTAACTTTTCCATATTTACTTTCTCTTCCAGACTATCTTCGATAAATCAATTTGAAATGAGGGACGAATCTTACATTCATCACGAATATCGTGAGCAACTATTGCGTTAAAATAGTCGTGTACATAGAATATTCTGTCGAAATTGTTAGCATCAGCAGAATTTAATAATATACCATTTAAACCTAAGATATCAGAAAGGACAGGAGCAAACTTATAATACCAATACATCTCTCCGATATCTTCAGGATTTAAATTATCTGCTTCGTTGTCTAAATATTCAACTACGTCTTCTACACCAAGAGCATATACATTTCTATTTCCAACATATTTAAAATCTTTTAGTGTCACACAATATTTGCCACCATATAATGGTAATGGCAATAGTCGAGTGCCTATATAAGTAGCAGTATCAAAATTGTCTATACTCCAACTATACATTTTTTGAGTTATTTTCTTTGGTACAATTGCATTTTTTGCAGTAGCAGTTAAAGTATTGTACCAAGTTATATTTAGATAATTGTCTAAATCACTATACTCATACAGTTGACCTGTTGTACCATTGTTAAAACTGCCTGTTTTACTTTCTTTATTGTAATTTATAGAAATTAAAGTTAAATTCGTCATTCCTAACACTTCAGCCACTGTTCCATTTACTTTTAAAACTCTATATTCTTCATCTCGCAGACCGTTCATATTAAGAAAAATTAAATCTCCTTTATTCGGCATTTTTTGCGTTTCTAGTATCTTTCTCATATTTCTTATAATCCTAATTCTTCTAAAGTATATCTAGTGTCTTCTTCCATATTCGCATACATTTTTGTGTTGGTAAACATCGGTAAACATACCAAATCACCTGAACAAGCTATTGTAGGTAAAGGGTTCACCGCTATCTCAATACAAAAGGCTACTTCATAACGCAATTCTCTTTCTATTACATCATATCTAGTTTTAGTGATACTTTCAACCCTATTTCTAAATGGTTTAATTATATTACTTAAATATTTCTTTTCTACATCATCTAAAATATCTGGTGCTTCAACTTCAATTTCTTGATTTAAAAATTTATCAGAAAGCATTTCTTTATTATAAATCCAACAAGCATTATTATCATCATCACACACCACTAGTCGCAAAGGACATCCATCGCAACAACATTCGCAACGGGTTGTGTCATTTTCTTCCCATTTTTTATATTCTTCTATTGTAATATCTTTTATTTTTTTCTTAATTATCATTTTCCTCAAACTCCTTTAAAGCATCTGTAAATATATTTTTCATCTCTATCATTAAATTTTTATATTTCTCTAATTTACTCAAGTTATTAGTCTGATTATACTCTCTTATCTCATCATCTAAACTGCGAATAAGCATGATGTCTTCTAGAGTTATATCTATATTATTTCTAAACTTATATTGTACTAACCAATCTATAATGTCAATAGCAATTAATAATTTTTCACTCAACTAATTCTGTCTACCTCTTTTTCAGTTATATCTTCTGCAGTATCTATTATTTCCGCATTTATCATTAAATAATTTGTCCAACTTCCATAGTCAATATATAATACATCTTTTATTATCCATTGTCGATAGTAACGACTTTTGAAATTTTTCTTTTCCAGGAATTTTGATATTTCTTCCCAAAGTTGTTTCCAATCTTTTATGTCATCAGCTACAATCTCTTTAGTATTTTCATCGCCATGATAGAGTGTAAATAATTTTTCCTGTGTCATTTCTAATTTTCCTTTACTCACTCTAACTGTTCATTTCTAGACAGCTTATATAGCCATCTACGAAACCGGTGATGAAATCAAAAGTATTTTCAGCATTTATTAGAGATTGTATAGAAATATAAGTACTAAATGTATGTTGAGTTCCGTCTTCCGTACCACATCTCCATATCATTTCTAAAGAATGAGAAGTGAATTCTTCCCACTCACAATCTAAATCTAGATTAACAGCGTCTAAATAACAATAATGCTTTCCAGGTTCGCTAAATTGCATTTTATAATTTTCTGCTACTTTTTCTTCAATTTTCTTTAAGTTTTCTTTCAAATTTGAAAAGAAAAATTGTGATTTTATTGACATATTTATAGTTCCTCCTTTTTATTTTCTAATAATTCAGGGTTTTCATAGATATTACCTACTACTTTCATATATCTTTCATTAGTTGCAACTTCTAAGAAGCTTCCTTCTTTAATATCTCTAATATAGAAACCTCCTAACATCCAGCGAACTTCATATAATTTATCATAATATTCTACAATATCACTTTCGTAAATTTCTTTACTGTTTTTATCTTTGTACCCGGTATATCGCATAAAGATATTATACTCAGCAATATCAAAATTTTCAGCTACGTAATAATATGATTCTTTTTTTTCTGTAGAAAGCTCAAGTTCTATAATATCTCCTATCTCATTCCAACGTACACTAGATACATTGAACATTTTATTATAATCTTTTCGCCACACTCGAAATTTTATCGGTTTATTTTGTGTCATTTTATCTCCTCCACTTTTCATTATTAAATTAAGTGAATTTTTATCAAAATTAGATATATTGTTTTCAGATGTAGTGTTTTCATCTTTTTTAGGATAATATTTTAGGATTAAAAACACAATAAAATATAGTACGACAAATATAATTACTAAAGTTATAGATGTAATATAATTACAATTCATATTTTACTCTTTATTCATCATCTTTACAATAACCTAAAGCACAAATTAGTCTAATTAACTCATCTTTCTTTCTTTTAACATTAATAAAAGGACTAATATTAAAAGAAATATAAAATTGCAAATCTTCTTTCTTCATTTTTTCTAATTCTTCATATGTTTTCATTATCTTGCTTCCTCCATTCTTATATTTGCTTTAATAAAACTATGCAAAAAACTAACCAAAAAATATCACTTATAAGAGTAATATGACAATCATCGAACTCATCTAAGCCTAATAATTTACAGATACCTACAATGATATCAGCTAATATGTTTAAACTAAACATTACAATTCCTATAATTAATATTGTTTTCATTTTTTACCTCTCAATTTAATCTTTGTCCACAACTATCACAATAACAACTAATAGAGCTTACTTTTCGTTTACATACTGGGCAAATATAATGTGATGATATTGCAAGCGTTTCTTCAACATATATACGTTTTCTTGCTATTTCTTTATTCACTAATTCTTGAAGAACTTTATAGTGTTTACATCTTCCTTCTACTCTTTTACATTGTCCGTATTCTCCTTCTTCGTATTCGTGGTGGCAACCATTACAAAAATAAATTAACGCTTCTTGATAGTTATTCATTATTTACTTGCACAGATTTCTCTTTATTAATTAATTCTTCTAAGCTATCGGCAGCATCTTCTATTTCTTTATTTGAAATGATATATTTCTCTACTTTATATTCGCTGATAATATCAAGTAATGTATATAATGCATCTTCATATTTACTCATGTTTTATTCTTCTTTCATTTATTATTTTTTTCATCTATATCAAAATAATACATTTTAATTTTTTCTTCTCCGACAAATTCGATAGCTTTTTTTGCTGCTTCAAAGGATGGAAAATAAATATTAAATGGTAACGTACGAATGTAAGCAAATATAATACTATGTGAAATCTCTATCTTACGACTAGTATAATCATATGTTATATAATATTTACTTTGTTCTATATTTTTCCAATTAATATCACCTGCCGCAGAAGCAAAATCTTGCAATTGTTTAATAACTTTTAATTTTTTAGCAATACTATCAGCTTCATAAAAAGTTTTAAAACAATTACCAGCGTCAATTCTAGAGTTTTTAATTAACATATATTTATTATATGCTTTATTAACTGTAAAGTCAGTGTCAACATACCAATACTTTTCGTTCTTTTTTGGTTTCCATTGATTAATTTCAATTTTGTCTAAAACTTCCCAATCTATTTTTCCTGCTTCAAAAAGAATGTCAGATGTCGTATCAGTAATAATATCATTATTTTTTAACTTGATTTTTATTTTGTGATTATCAATAAAACAATATTGATAACTTTTGTCGTTACAGTTATAGACCCACTCGGCTCTTCGAATTCGTTTTCCATTCAGCATTTCTTTATAAGCGTCATTAAAGTTCATAAGTTATCTGTCCTCTTTCTTATTTTCTGTATTGTTAAATACTATAAAAGCATCTGCTAATCATGTCGGTAAATAACTTTCGAATGTTTTTCTTAATTCTTCAATATTGCAGTCATCAGTTATAGATATATAACGCTTTTCTACATTGTCGACATAATATATGAAATATAATGGATAGCTTAGCACAAGATGTGTTTCAATACAATCAAGTTGTGGAACTATTAACTCGATGTTATTCTTTTCTCGAATATAATCTTTAATATTTTTATAATAATCAATTATATCTTTTACAGCTATCATAGGAGTATAATCATCATATTTTAACTTATCTAATATCAGATTTGCTGCCAAAATTTCAGAACCTAAAAATCTTGTTTCTACTTTTACTGTGTCTGTTACATCAATCATATTTATTTCTTTCTCCATTCTATTTTACTTAAATCAATTTGAAATGCAGGTCGAATTGCAAATGACATAGATGAAGCAGCAGTCCAAAATTCTCCTGAATATCCTACTATTTGAAATACGCTCTTCGTGAATGCCTCTGCAGAATTTAACCAAAGATGTGCTCTTGACACACATTTTCTGTTCCAAAACATTTTTCTGACTCTCCTAGTATTCAATCTCATCTTACCATTTCCAGTGTATTCTACTATATCTTCTATACCTAACGCATAAACGTATCGTTTACCTACAGTTTTATAATCCATTACTTTAAGAAAATAAGAATGATTAGAATGGTCAGCTCCTTTATATGTGCAATCTGTATCACACTCGTGATACAAATCATGGTCTACATAACCTTTTATTTTAACTTTTTTAGGATAAAATAAATAAGGGTCGGGTTCACGGTAATAGTTGTCATAGTCAGTTAGATTATACATTTTTTGAATAATATTCTTTTGTACTATTGCATTTTTAGCATCTTCAGTGAGAGTATTATACCAAGTTATATTTAAGTAATTGTCTAAATCTGTTTTACTGTATAAATGTCCGATGTACGTATTGAACATGCCTATCTTAGACATCTTATGATATTCCATATCTGTTAAATCATTCATACCTAATACTTCTGCTACAGTATCGTTTATTTTTAACACTCGATATTCTTCATAGCCTTTACCATTCATGTCTAGAAGTATTATATCTTTTTTCTTAATCTTTTTAATTCTTCTGTAGATTTTTTTCATACTATTTATCTTTTATCCTCCAATTAGTCTTCATAATTAACTCTATTATAACTTTTTGTATAGTCACTGTCAATAAGATAATTTTCATAAAAATCATTATCAGTAGACTCATTATGCTCAGCGTTATCATCAATCACATTCTCATCTATCATAAATTCTTTTTTATTTTCGCTCATAAAGCACTCCTTTCTCACACTGTAGTTTGTAAAAAACTTAATTGTCGCAAAAATACATTAAATTTTCTACTAGAATTTTTATTGGCTGTTATCATAGCTTTATCACATACAACGGTAACATTAAAGCCACAATAGCTGCCACCTTCTCGACAACAAGTAATAAATTTTGACATTGTCGAAATTGTATCTGACATACAGTTGTTTATAAGCTCCGCTATTTTGTCAGCGATTTCAACATCATAAACTAACGTGTTTTTATTTTCATCAATTGTTATATCTTTTATGTACGATGAAACTTGAGAAGGTGAAATATTTATACTACTTGAGTTATTTTTGCACTCTGAAACTCTTTTAAAATTCTCAACAGTGTCATTATCTTCTTCAACTTCTATCGCATCATCTACACGTTTATTTACCAGTTCTAAATCAAATTCATAGCATTTGAATTTTGTCGCTTGAGGTATTTTGGCAAATCGTATATATTTGCAAAATCATTTTTAGCTATAGCTTTAATGTCTGGTCTATAACTGGAGTATGCTTTAATAAGTTTCATTAATCTAGTTAATTGACTTGCGTTTAAATCACACATTCCTATAATGTGATATAGGTCTATCATCAATATATTCGTTTGTCTAACAACTTCGTCATCACAAAATGCTTTCAATTCTTTTATTTGAGAAATTGTTAAATTCTCCAAATCATTTTTATCTGTAATACTATTCAAATATTTTTTGCAGACATTAATACGAGCATTTAAACTATCTTCTACAATTTTAAAATTTTCTTTTGTCATACACACCTCTTCAATATATTATACATTTATGTAGTAATAAATCACACCAATTCTAGAAAATAAATTAAAATTTTTATTCCCCAGAATTCTACGACTTATTAGTTTGCACGAATATTATATCATATTATAAATTGTTTGTCAAGATATTTACAATAAAAAATTAAAAAAAAAGAACATCTCTAGAAAATGTTCTTTTATATTTATGAGTATCTTCCTGTATTTGTATTCCGCAGGTCAGGTCTAACAATACAAGGGCTATGCGGTCTTGCGCAAATATCAATTACGACAATATTATAGCACACTCTCAAAACTTTGTCAAGAGATTTGCTATTCTTTAGCGTAATATCTTCTATTAGCTTCTTCTTGTCTAGAAGCACTAAAGTTAGAAACTCTCTTTAGATAACCAATAATTCTTGTAGCATAATCAATATTTTTAGAATGACAATTTGGACATTCACTTAGCATTCTTTTATCTATATGACCGCAATTATTACAAATAGTGTTAGGAATGTTATATGTCCAGTAATTGCATCCTGCTTTAACAGCTACATTCATTAAATGTCTATACTGAGCTTTTGACAAGTGTTCACTTAAATTATTATGTAAAGCTACACCACCACTGCATTTATCGGCAAATCCTGTTCCTTGATAATAGAACTTTTTGATTGGAGATGTGTGAGTATCTTCTACAATATAAAAATATGAATTATAGCAATTTCTTGTTTCTGGAACAATATATCCATCTTCTTTATCCCATTGATATAATTTGACTGCGGCATTTTCACCTGGGACAAATTCTATATTTGCCTTATGATGTTCTGTTCTAGTTTTTCTATTTATTTCTTCTATTGTGTCTAAAATTTCTGATGCTAATTTCTTATATTCTTCACAGTCAGGATTAATTTCAATTCCTAGAAATTCTGCTGCTTCAACGAAACCATTAACACCAATTGTAAGATATTGTCGGTCTAAATCGATGAAACCAGCTTTATAAACAGGAAGTAAATCAGCATCATATAAATCATGTAACCATTGATTCCAAGCTTCTAAGTATTTGTGAACTCTTTCGACGATAGGTTTTAGATATTCTGATAAAGTTTGTTTTGTTTCTTCTTTTGTTCTATACCAATCTTGTACAATTCTATTTAGATTAAGAGTGATGACTTTCTTAGAACCTGTTTGAATACCACCAGCACCTAATGTATAGGAGAATGTGTTATCTTCAATAGCATTCTTTAATCTACAATTATGAGTGATGATTCCATTTGGTAATGTGAAATAAGGTTCATCTTGATTAGTCATCTCAAAACAATAGATGTCATCATTATATTCAACTTTTTCTATGCTCTTTATTTTGAAATATACACTATTATTTATTACTTTGTAAACATCTTTCATTGAACGTTTATTTTTCATGTCATAATATCTTACGCAATATAGAGGATAATTATGATTAAACTCTTCATCTCTTATCACGCTCTTACCATCTCTATTTTGTACATCAATAATAGATACTTTTCCTAATGATGTAATAAGTGCTTCCATGCAATCTACAAGCTTTTTAGAGGTTGTATAACATCTGTTGTTGTTTCCACCGTCAGTTGCGTACCAACCATCAAGTATACCTTGTCTAAATTCTGTTGATTGAAGTAAACATTGCATATTTAATTCTTTATTAAATGAATAAGTTCCTCTGTTCCAATTTGTCCATCTTGTAATAAATTCAACAAGCTTTCTAGACGATACTCTAACTGGATATACATTGTTGCATATTTCATTTAATTTACAAGAAGTATTTTCATCTAACTGTTTGAGTGCTTCATTAATTTTGTCAACACAATTAGCATACTTTTTAACATTTAATGAAAAATTAGTATCATAAATGACTTCTTCACCGTCAGCTAATGTGTGAGTTGAGCCGAAGCTTCCATCGCCCAAGAAAGCTCCAACTGTAAAGCCTTGCTCATATGTTAGATGCAAATCTTGTTCATAATAGCTATCTAAAGGTCTTGTACTGAATAATAAATAATCTTCTGTAGTTAATGCTGTGGTTTTAACATCGCCTAAATTCGAAGTACCGTTAATAGACGCAGGATTTAGGTGATTATCAGATACAATAATTTCTTTATTATTTGCAGTTGTTATTTTGTACATAGGCCTATTAGATAGAGAGATTTTTCTTCCCTTGCACCAAGAACCATTATGATAAACATAAAATTCTTTTCTATCTGAACCGTCTAATGTTTTTCCGATATTTTCAAAAGTATCGTAATAGATTTTACAATCGCCTCTATTTGTAGCTCTTGCTAGAACTTTTTGGTCTTTACTGAAGCAACATGAACTTAATGCATCAGCACTATCACTTTGATAAATAAAGAATGAATGTCCTTTTGAGTGCATCTCTGCAGCAAAATCAGCCATTTCACCATCCATATATTTTCCTGTTTTCTTATCTACTAATAAATTAAATGTTTCTACAGGAAAAGTTAGAATTTCTTTTGTTCTTTCTTCATTGAACCAATTCATAAATAGTTTTTGAAGTTCTTTTGTGCTTTCCCATTTAGGCTCATCTCCATCTGGAAATACGAAATCTTTAAAAATACTTTCAAAATAATACTTATCAAAATAAGCTATATTTGTAAATGGACTTTGATAATTTCTTGCTCCAGCAGGTTGATTAATAGAATATACAAATTGTTGAAACCAATCTTCAATTTTTTGCTTTAAAGTTCTTTTATAACTAGTTGAACTTTCTACTACATCGTCTAGGTGTTTATCATAATCATCACCGAAATCTTTTCTTAAGAAATGGTCGAAGTAAGTTAAAAACTCTGGAATAGCTACAGCACCTGCAAATTGACTTGCTACTTGATAAACAAGATTGATTAATCCGCCTATAAAACCGTTAGCATGTTGAGGAACTCCACTCGAACCTCCTAAATCTTTTAGTCCATTTAATAAATAAGGATAAAGAGATATTGCAGCACAATAGGGCTTCAATGACGTTTCATCATGCACATATTCAATATGATTTGCTAAATCTTTTTCATATTGCTCTATTAATTCTTCACCATATAATTGCTTCAAATACTTTTCTGTTATAGCTCTGTTTATATCAATTAAATCCTTTTTTCCCAATTCACATTCCATTGTCGAAATATTTTTCATTGTTACATTAGCATTCGCATCATATTGTGAACCAGACGCAGCATTTTTAGCTAACGTATAATCTTTTATAAATTTCATCTTTTTCGATAGATTCATTTTAGTCTCCTTGTATTGAAATGAAATTTGACGTCAAAAAAGACGTCATTTTCGCATTTTGTAATAAACTCTTATAAGTTAATCAACTAATAGATAAACTTTCAAATTTGATACTATTTTGAGCTTTATTTTTGAGAATTAATCCAATTATGTATTTCTTTTCCTGTATATAGTTGACCATTTACTTCTAAAACAGGAACATGATTAATATTCTTCTCTTTCATAACATTAACATCGGTAATTTCATTGTATTCAATTTGTTTTTTCTTTAATAACATTTCAACACCTCTACATAGCGGACAGTGTGTTGTGTATAAATTAATCATAAGAATCTTCTCCTTTTTCATTAAATTGTCCTAAGTAAAAGAAGTCAACTTCTTCTGAATAATAGCCATTACTTTCACCGTACCATCTAATTGTATCATATCCTCTATTTGTTTTAACTTTATAAAAAGTCCAAGTAAAAGAGTCGAACGCATTAAAACATAGATTATCAGAAATAGTATCGTGACTAACTTCTTCTGACATTTCACACCAATCACAGTCTGTGTAGATATCATCTTTATTATCGTAACTATCTGCGCCTTCTATGATAACACTCTCACAGCATTCTTGTTCATGTGACATTTCAATAATAGCGTTATCTTTACATACAAATATAACGCTTGAGCTGCCAGGATTTAATCCAGTAATACTTTCTATACCTGATTTAAAATGTTCATTCGCTTCATAAAGATTAATAAGTTCTCTCACAATCAGTTAACATCCTTTCTTACTAAGTTTTTCTTTATACTTCTTATATTTATTATATTCTCGTTCTCTAATTTTTAAATATTCTTGAGGAAGGTCTCCTTCATTTTCTAACCAATCTAAAGGAACTTGATAGCATAAAATTTTACTATTGCTAACAAGTTTGCATTCTTTTCTTACTCTCTCAGAATCTACTGAATACAAATCTAAGTAATTTCTGTCACAACAGAAGAATATGTAAGTCTTATTATTCTTGCTTAGTTTCATTCTGTCGATTAAAACCATTTTAGTACAATATTTAGGAGACCATATTGGATACGCTATCATATAACTAATTTCCTTTCTTTTATAGCAATTGTGAGAGAAGATGAGTTGAATAATTACTCATCTTCTAAATTTCAAACGCTCACAGGCGAGTTATCTATTCATGCTTTTTAAGTAAATACTCTTTTGATACATTCTTAAAAGAAATATTTGCATCTGAATTAGCACGGTATACTATGCCTTCTCTTAATACACTAGAATTGATACGTGATTTAGCAGTAGATTCTTTTTTAATTTCTTCGATAGATTCAGGAAGTTTACACGTTTCTTTCAAGATAGGTACATGTGGAATATTATATGAATCTAATAACTTTTCTGCTGCTGAACTATTATAACGATATTCTAACAAATCATCTTGCATAAAGAATGACGCTCTTTGTGATTCATCTCTAACATAATCAATTTCTGCTGAGCACTTAATTTGATTTATTTTATTGCAGAAAATTAAATTATAAGCAGCGAATCTAACATCATCTAATTTGTAAGGATTTCCTTGCAGTTTAGCTCCATATGTTTCACCTTGAAGAATAACAGCATCAACATCAAATCTCTTAGCTAAATCTTTTAAGACTGATTCAATATTATATTTTTTAAACATTTGCCAGTAAGCATTTGTTTCGTCATCAATGTCAAGCACTGATTGTCTCGTATTTCTTGAGCAGACATAAATTTCATATTTTTTATGTTTTTTATTCTTATATCTCAAAGCAAATGTTGTTGAAGTACCATCAATTTTCTCTGTTGCAATTAAATCATCAATACCCCAATATTGTGGTAAATTTTCAATTCTTTCTTCGTCAGTTCTTCGAATCCAAGCAGGAAAACTATGGTCTTTTTCTGCTTCTACACCCCATAACCAAGCAAAGAATTTTCTCCAAAATTTACTATTTTTAAATTTTTTACCAATCTTAGTACTAAAGAATTTTTTATGCTTACGATAAGCGTATGCAAATTTCTTAGCAGAGATAATGTCTTTACTCCATTTCTCATCTTTATTCAATCTTCTTTCTTCATCAGTTTCAATCTTCTTAATTCCAAGTAATGCAGTTACATTATCGCCAATTTTTGGTTCTTTAATCTCTGTAAAAATATTTACAGGTAAAGCAAGTCCTTGTGAAATTACATTGAATTTACCTAACTTCATTGTCTTAACTTTCCAATGCTTCTTTGCTAAGAACGCAAATCTTTCGTCCGTGTCTGGAACTTGAGAATCAATTTCAATGTACACACATAAATCGTTTTTCTTAAATTCACCTTTTTTAGAAATAAGTTGCCATCCTAGCACTTGAATCATTTCAATATTATCTGCGCCTTCAATAGATTTGACAGAAATAACTTTTTCAATGTGCGCGAGTGCACGCTCATTATTAACAATCATTTGATTTTCTTTCCTTTCTTAATTCTATTAAATTCATAATTGCATAATTAGCTAAATCAATAAAAGTATCTTCTAACGATTCAAAATCATTTTTATTACCCTTTATTAGATTTGTAGCTCTATGCAATTTATTATACAATGGAACTAGTCCAGAAATGCTTCCTAATTCATTATATAGTTTAGAAAAACTATTTCCATAGTTAGCGTTCTTTCTTTCAAATAAAGAAGTCATATCATTAACTATTTGTTTAAAATATTCTACGTCTGTTAATTTATCTTCCTGTTGAACCAAATCCACCATCTCCTCTTTCACTTGGAAATTCAGTAACATATTCTGCTAATATAACAGGCTCAATAACAATTTGACAAATCTTATCATGTTCATAAAAGTCAAATGTTTTATTAAAAGGATTAACAAAAACAGCTTTTACTTCTCCTCTATAGCCTGAATCGATTGTTCCAATTTGAGTGATAATTCCTTTTGCGTTCATGCTACTTCTAGGTTTAATAACAGCCATATATCCATCTGGAACTTCTACTGAAAATCCTAAAGGTATCATCGTTGTAGAATACGATTCAAGAGTAAATTTTTGAGGAGAAAAACAATCAGCTCCTGCATCATTATAGTGTGAACGCATCGGAGAAATTAAATTATCTCTCAGTTTTTTAATTTTAATTTTCATAAACATTTCCTTTCTTATAAATCTTGAATGTATTGTGATAGTATATTTGCAGTACTTTCTGATAATTTATTATCTACTATATAATCACCTATAGCTTCTTTTCGACTTACAATTTTATTTACTAATTCATCTACTGTATTTTCACATATTAGATTATAAATGAAAACTGGCTTAGTCGAGCCTAATCTATGAATTCTGTCTTGACATTGTAAATAATCTGCGTATGTCCAAGGAGTGTCAATAAATATTGCATAAGAACACTGCTGATGCAATGAATGGCCAGTACCCATACATTCACATGTCGCAATCAATAACTTACAATTCAAATCTGTCTGAAATTTAACTATAGTACTGTCTACTATAGATTTATCAGTATCTCCATTAAGTATCACTGGACTATACTCTTTCAGTTGTTTTGCAAGCTCTTTGCATGTTTCTTTGAACATAGAAAATATTACAACTTTTTCATTATTACTTAACAGCTCTGCAGCTAAGTCGACTGCTCTTTCTATTTTACTAGAGACTATATTTTGAGTTGTCAATACAGAAGGACATGCTGTAGCTTGTCGTAATCTAATTATCATTGTTCTTACTGAAGATGTGTTTAACGTTACTTTATTCGTACTCGTTTTAACTCCGTTTACTACGTCATCATAGAATTTTCTATGAGAGTCGCTAAGAGTTACTATTTCATTAATAATATTTTTAGGAGGTAGTTGTGATGCTAATAAATCTTTTGTTCTTCTTAATGAACATGAATTCAGAATGTCTTTAAATAACTCCATATTTTTATAACCGATTATTTGATAACCACCTATTCCACCAAAAATGCAGAATTGTTTCTTAAACATTGTTATTCCACAATTTATATTATCAGTCCATTTTAAAGGAACATAAGCATCGAGCGGATTATTTTTTATTATAGTGCCTGTCAACCCTACTTTATACTTAGCATGAAGTTTAAGTATATTCTCACCTTGTTTGCTTGACGGGTCTTTGCATTTATGTATTTCATCTACAATAATCATGTCAATATTATTTATACTTTTATTAAATGCATCAACAACTTCTTTATCTCTAAACGATTCTATGTTAGTTATTATGAAAAATTCATCTATTTTATTCATTAACTGTTCAGCTCTTTCTTTAATAGAACCATATACAATTTTATTATTTTTCGTAATTTTTTCACCGAGAATCATACAATCAAGATGTGAATGCTTAGTAATCTCTCTTTTCCAGTTACCTTTTAGTGAATTTACACCACATATGATTAAACAATGTTTAACATTCTTCTGAGCATGCAATTCTTCTGCTAAATCTATCATTGACATAGTTTTACCTAAGCCAGGAGCATCTAGTAGTAACCACTTATCTTTATTTAAACCATACTCAATTCCTTCTAATTGATACTGAAATGGTTTTGTAACGTAATCAACAACTCGTTCAACTTTAGTTGATTCTTCATCTTTCAATAGTTTAAATTCTAGCTCATCTATATATACTAATTCATCTAATAGTCTCGCTAAATTTGTAACTGACACTTCCCACACATGAGTTTTTTTGTCATAGTAATAACAATCGCAAGTCTTTAAAATATCTACAATTTTTTGATTATATTCGAATGTGACAAATATACTTGATAATCCTGCAAGTTTATTACATTTCTTCTCTTCTAAATAAATCATATACTTCAGCTTCTTCTTCTGGCTCTTTCATTGTAATTCTATTATTGTATATAGCTGTAGAATATTCGTCTTCAGAAAAATCTTCAATTTCATTCACAGTCGCTTCAAAGTTAATTTCTGCTGTTACAGTAAATGTGCAATTACAATTATCACAAGTATAATCTTCAGATAGATTCATATTATCCCCATTGTAGTAAATTATATTTCCTTCAGAATTCTTCACAATATTAGATACGTTTCCAAAAAATTCTTTTGGATAATAAATTTCTGCCGGAAGATAACTACGACCACACTTAGGACATTTAATAGTAATATCTTTCATTTGAACTACTTCCTTTCTTTTATTTATATGTTTCACTATATTATACATCTCAAGAGAATAAAAAACACTCTTTTTTGAGTGTTTTTAAAAGATTTTTTTATAGAAAAGCTTTATATCAAAGTTATGTGCAGAAGGTGTTGCAGAAGTTGCACGACTGCTAACTATTTTTAATGTATCGTTTTCAATTTTATAGTTACACTCGAGAAATATAATTTTATTATTTTTTTCTACGTAAGCGCAAAACCACACAGTATCTTTCAATAAATCAGGATTAATAATAGCAGTGGATATTTGTGATACATTACCATCAGATTCTAACATAAGTAAATTGAAAGGAATTTTAAAAGTTACAGATGATGCGCCAAAAGGCTTGTATGTAACCAACGCATACACTTCGTATGTTCCATCTTCATCTGGCCATACATCATTTAAAATATCAAATTCAGTAAAATCTGCATCTAGTATAAATTGTTTTGTAATTAAATTATCGATATATCCATATTTCCAAGAATTGTCAGAATTTCCTAGTCTTGACGGTGTTACAGCTCCGTCACTTTCAATAGATTTAGGCACAATACTGTATACATTATCTAGTTTAAGAGCTGATATTTTAGTCGTTGGTCCGCTAATTACTCCTACGTTTTGAATCTTTACAGTATTCAAAAATCCAATATATCCATTGTAGAAATAGTTATCTGAGTCTCCTATAGACGAAGTGGATGAAGCTGTGCTTTTACGAGGTAAAATTCTATTCGTGTATACATTGTTAACATATTCATTTTCAATATAATTATCTGTCGTTCCTATATTTGCGTCTTCGACACATTCAAGACTAAGTACATTTTTAATTGTAAGTCCTGCATCTTCTGATTTTGCAGATATGACATTAGACGTTAAATTATCGATATATCCATTAGTGAAAGAATTATTAATCTCTCCAATATTAAATTTAAAATTATTTTCAAATTCTGTATCTTGCCATACTTTTACATAATTAGTAGGCAACTCTCTGTTATAAAATCTTATTTCATTTGGAAATATTGCAGTCGCACTGGCAGATTTATCTGCGCTTTTTGTTGTGTATTCAACTGAAATTGAACCATCATCTATTTGTAATGTAAGTCTATTCGTATTATCAATATTATTATCATCTTTAGAATTAGAATAAAATAATACATCCGATAAATATTTTGTAGTAGTGTCATTTTTATCAACGATTCCTACATGACTTGTTTTAAATCTTATATCACTTAACTCTACAATCTTCCAATCGTTAGCAGTAGAAGTTCTTGTTAAAGCATGAAGAGAAGAAACATTAGTCGCTTGATTTTCTGTACTACTTAATTCTACGCCTTTAAATTCATTATTAATATCTAGAATTTTATTGTCGTCAAAACCTGTTAGTATTTGAGTATTTATTGTTGAATCATTGAGTTTTAATGCAACCTCCAATTCTTCTGTTTTTACTGAAAGCCAAAGCTCTGTCCAACTGTTGATATCTGCTGCGTCATTTAAATCTAAACGAAAATAATAACCAGCTACAACACATTCTAATATTTCAGTATCTTTACTCCAGCTAACAACGTATGAATTATTTGAAGGTATTCTATTATAGTATCCAACTAAATTCTTCTCAGTCGCTAATTTTGATTCAATGTCATATATCGAAGAATTGTTGTTAGTATCTTTATTTCCATCACCTCTGAAAGAAGAAGGATACATATTTACTTTATTACTATCTAAAAACATTACTTAGTTACCTCCGTATTAGTCGTTGTACTTGAATTGCTTAAAGTCATAACCCATTCAACAACTATATTTGTTTTTCCATCAGTAGATATTTTATTTTCATCTGAATCAACAGTCGCCTCTACTAAATAATCAGTATCGTCTATAGCATTTATTGAATATAGCCTATACGTATCTACAATTTTATTATTTGTTAACGTATTATAAGGTAATGTAAATTTTAATGCTAGTCGAGGAATATCACTTTTCCATGTAACATTCACATCTTCAACTAATATACTCACTAAACTAACAGCTTCGTTACCAGAAAAAGCTTTAATATATTGTGGCATACTTGAACGATAGCCGTCATCTCTTGCTATTAAATGTAAAACATTATAGAAAAATTGAGGTTTAGCATTATTATGAATTTTGAAAGTTTTAATTAATTTATTAACTCTTTTAGCTCTAACAATTACTTCACCTTTATAAGCAATTGCAGAAGTACTACCTTCTAATTCTTTTGTAACTTTGTTCATTAAGCAGACACCTCTCTTTCATCTCTTCCTACAATAATAATTTCACTGTTGCATGCAACTGTTCCTTTTACATTATCAACATCAATCTCATATCTTGTTGATAATTCTGAAGCTTTCTTTCCAACAGATTTGATAATACTTTCTGTATAACTTTCTGAACTAACAGCTGACTTGTCAATAGTACCTTTATGTATAGCATATACATAACCAGTAGGTAAAATATATTCAAGTAAATTTTTAAATAACACTAAATCTTTTATTCTTTCTGATACATAAATGTGTATAGTATACTGTTCAGTCTCATCATCGGAATTATTTACAATGTTAACTGACATTTCATCTGACAAACCCTGAGCTCTTAATAATAGTAGTATTGCGTTTTCAATAGATTTTTTAGTACCTTTATTTCTAATTAATTCTTTAAATGATTTACAGATAAAATATAAATTATTGTCGTCATATTTATGTCTGATGTTAAATCCTAGAGTATCTGCTATTAATTCAAGTAATCTTCTGTCAACAAATTTATTAAATTTGATGTTATTCATCGATTCAATATACATCTTAGAACTATTGAATACTAAGTCAAAGAGATGACCAAATAATTGATAATCTCTTGACTCTTCTGAATAAACGCTTGGTGTTAAATTACTAGTTATAATCATAATTACAACCTCGATGATTTAATAATACTAATAGACGAATTATCAAAATCTATTTCAGGAAGCGTAAATTTATTTGCTATATTATTTTCATCCCACAATGCTTCAGAAGTAGATAAATCATCAGCATTAATAGCTTCTTGATTGTCTATATCTGTTATATAATTGAAATAATTAACATTGTCTTTTGTTGCTAATTCTTTTATCTTATTCATGAAAGTAGCAATATCAGCAGAATTAATATTGAAATCATCATTTATACCATTAACAACTTTAATAGGAGTAATGACAAGAATATTTTTTGCGTCTACTTCTACATCAGCTGAGTCTAAAGTTAATGTTATGCTATTTGTCTTCGCAGCATTTATTTTAATTATATTAATACCTTGTTCAAGTGTTATCGAACTTGCAGCTGTAGTTGACTTAACATAGTCTACTAAGCTAACAGACTCACTTTGCAAACCAAATGTAAGATTTTCTTGAGCTTTTTGTAAATATATCATTACAAGTTGTCCTGCATATGCATTACTAGATTCTTCATACAAAATAGGCAACTTTAATTCCTTTAAACCCTGTGTTGAATTAGCTAAGTTAGATAATTCAACAACGTTCACATTATAATAACCGTCTCTATTTTTAGAAAGTACGCCAGTCGAATCATAATTCTCTTTCTTAAACACTTTCGCTGAAATTAAATACTCCGTTATTTCTTCTTCTGCTGTGTTCTTAGTAGTCTTATAAAGAAGAGGAATATTATTTCCACCTGCTCTTTGATACAAAGCACTTAAATTAAATGAAGCGCCATCTGATATCACAACAGAATTCTCAACGTTCGTATCATTTTTATAATTAAATGTAACTGTTTGATTAACTTTTAAAGTTTGTACTAGTGAAGGTCCGACATTTAAATCAAGTCTTGAACGTACTTTCCAATTCGCATTTCTCACACTTAATTTAGGTAAATCTTTCTTCTCATCTGTACCAATCTTATATTTCACTAAAATCGCAACATCATCACTATTTATGACAGGTTCAAAAGTATTTGTGATATCACCACTTTTCAACGTACCGTCAATATCTAGTTCGGTGTTTTCACCAAATGTATAAAGTTGCATCTCAGCTACTGTTAATTTATGTTGTTCAGTGCTAACTCCATATTGCCAACTAAATTCATTAAATGCTGCTAAGCCTTTTTCATCTATAGTATCTGCACTAATCAAACTATCTCTGTCTATATACAACGTTTTTAAATAATCTTTGGTAACACCTTCACCTGTCATTGTCAATTTAGTGCCTGAGCTAAATATATTCAATGTTGTAAAATCTTCATTTGAATATATAAAATATTCATTTGTACCTAGTATTGTCTCTGCTGTGTTGCCACTAATTTCATCATCAGTAAATAATCTATTTTCTTGATTATCTCTAATCCAATACACAGGAATTATTTTATTTGTGTCTAATTCTATACTTACTTCTTTTCTTATATCTATTGTATCTGTTTGACTTAAATATGCATATTTGACATTATTAAACTCTATAGTAGATGATAATACATCTTCTGTCTTTATCAAATCAAAATTAGGTTTTATTATCTTGCCACTATTAGCATCATAACTCTTTGTAACTATTTTCTTAGTCGTAGAATCTGTGTAGCGAACTGTTAATGTTTCATTGTTTACTATTAAATGCTCTTCATCAGCGGATATTGTGTTTCCATTCCAATTATAATACACTCCATAAATGTATTGAATTTCAGTTGCATAATTAGGAGCAATAAACTGAACAACTTCATTTTCGCCTAAAGTCCAACTACCTGTCGCATATGTTTCAGATGACACATTTAATTCTGTGCCTATAGAGACCAGATTTTTTATAATCGGACCTGCAGCAACATCCTCGCCAGATGTGTAATTTGTTTCGCCGTAATCAAATGAGAATGAATCATCATAATCAAATAATGATATTCTACCCTCAAGAACATTTCTAGCTACAATATTATAATAATTATTTTTATATGTACTAGTATCTGCTCTATATTCAGTTCCATTTTTATTCATATAAGCAGTTGATAACTCAGGCTCATCAAGAATAATTTCTTTAATATTAGCGTTAACATTTTTAATAGTGTCATATAAAACATCATATGGTATTTCTTGACCGTAATCAACATTACGTGCATTGAATTTTTTATATAAAGCTGTCTTAACATCTTCAACAATAACTTTTTGAGCTGCGCTATCTACTTTATTGTAAGTATAAATTTTAACATTTAATTTATAATAATTCTTTATTAGATAAATATCGTCATCAGATAATTCTTTATAATTATGTGAAATTGTTTTATAATCTTCAATATCTTCTTTAACAGACTGTAAATCTTGACATGGTTTAAATGATGACACATATGAATCAATATCGTATTGATATTTGATAGCATTTAAAGGATAAAGACATAAATCATATGGAGTAATTATTGAATTTTGAGTAAGTGATGTTAGATGTGAACCATAATCATCATATGTCATTACATTTCTTGAATAATTTAAATCAGTTCTTCTATCAGCAACTTGAACATTCGATACAACTTCAGACGCAAGATTATATATAGCGTTAGCATAATCTCTACAAGTAACTAATGTTTCAAAAGTACCGATAGTTTTCTTAAAGTTATTATACGCTTCATCTATAGTTTCAGGATTTGCTCCATTAGCAGTTGAAGAATAATTTACAACTTTAATATTTTCAGCTGAAATATCCTTGTCTGAAGCTGTAATAAATGAATTATCACTTGAAATCTTACTTAAAGTGTATGCTTTAATATTTCCTTCTAAGCCTTTAGTTTCTACATATTTAATGACAATTCCTTCACCAATTAAATCTGAAATATCAGTAGGAAATTCTATGTAAGGAAGACCTTGATTTGAATCAAATCCAAATTTATAAACTTTTTGACCTAATTCAAGTGTATTTAAATTATCTTTTATTGTCCAGCTTGGTGATTTTTCTTCTTTTCCTTCGCTGTCAAAGCTGAAAATAAATACACCATTCGATGCAACATCTTTTACAGGAAAGTATATTCTTCTATCTGTTAAATCTGCTAATGTAATTACTGTCTTACTAGTATTAACACTGTTTAAAGTAAATAATGAACCTTCAATTGCCGAAGCTCTATATGTCTTATTATTATCATGTATTTCAACAGATTCTGTCAAAGTGAATTTAACATCGCCTTCATCGTTAGCAACAACTGTTGTAAACGCTGGGATTGTAAAATAATCATTGTTATTGTTTCTAAGATTATAATTGCTGTCAGAGTACTCAAAAGCAACAGTCGTAGTTGCTGATGTGTAATACTTGACATTATAACCTTGTATTTCGCATAACTCTCTCATAGAAGTTTCTTGAGTAGCTGAAGGCATGAATGCTTCTAAAATATTTTTATCAATATTGTAATTATTTTTATCACCTATAAAAGATGCGAGTTTGAGTAAAACAATTCCTGGGTCAGATTCATTTGAATTTACAGGATTCCATTTAGGTGAAATTTGAGTTACAATATCTAACAACTCTCTGTATATCGAAACAAAGTCTTTATTAGTATAAGACATATTAGATATTCTTAATTCATTATCATTAATCATATTTTATTATCCTTTCTAGCTTTCTTCCACATCGTTTACAAATAATACTAAGTCATACATATTTGTTTTATAATCAACTCTATTTAAAGCTTTAATTGAAGCTGATAATTTACCTCTGGTCTGCGTTATTTTAATATCACTGCGAGTGACTACTAATTGAGGCATGAACATTGCTATCTTCGTATAAATTTCATCTATAATAATATCTTTGAGCACATTATTATTTTGCTCAAAGAAATATCTTTTTATCTTTGTTCCGAAATCAGGGTCGTATGTAAACTCACCTCGTTCAGAAGCAAGTAATAATTTTAGATTAGATGCTGTCGCGTCTCTATCAGATATGAGAGAAGTGGAAGTTGTGTTTAACATTTTTGGAAAATTAATTGATTTCATATAAACAATCCTCCTACTAAATTTAGCAATAATTTTATTAAATAAACTGCTATTTTTAATCAATATTAGAAAAGATGAGTTGAATAATTACTCATCTTCTAAATTTCAAACGCTGTGACACGAGTTATATTCTATGAAACTGTATAACTTATACTATTACTATAATCACTTTCAGTATAGTTTTCAGCTTTAGCTTTAATTTTAATAGTATAAGTACCAGATGTTGTTATCAGTGTAGATAAATCTACACTTGTTGTCGTAACTTCTGTAAGCACATTGTCGTTGCTATAGATTGTGTAACTGGTTGCTCCTTCTATTAAATACCAAGTAACAATGTTAGCGCTCAATCTAATTATTGGAGCGTCTATATCATTAAATATATTGTACGCTTCGATTTCAATTCCTTCAGCAGCATCTTTTTTGACAATTCCAATTTTAATATTTTTAGAACTATCTATTTTTTTAAATCCTCTAGTATAATTGATACTATAATTTCCAAGAAAGCTGACTGTGTTATTAAAACATTTAACTATAGAATTTTGGTTCAATCCGTTATCTATAATTCTAGCATTAGATAAAGATATGCTCGTGCTAGTACCAGCTGTAAAATCAACTCTCATATATACATAATAAGTTGTATCATCATATCTACAACCGCCAACGACAAGAGTATTTTCAGCACTATTCACATTTATAAATTTTAAATACTTAAAGTTTCTTGAACTAGATGATGTATAATTAACTTCAACAGTCTTAGTTGAAATAGAATTCAAATTAAATCTGCTCAAATAGCATCGATATGATGATGTACTCGCACTATAACGTCTATAATAATAGAAAGTATTCTTATCAGTCTCTATATTTAGAGAATAACAATCACCGTGTGAAAAAACTTTCGTAGAAATATTTTGCTGTAAATTGTATCCGATTAAATAAGTAAATACACCATATCTATAATCGCCGTCTTTTTCATACTTATTATATTTAAAATAAATATAATCGTTAGCATAATCTATACTCAATATCATTCCAAATTTGCTGTCATAGCTAATTGGTTGATATGAGCTTTCTATTAGCGTCACGCTTCGAGTTTTTTTATTTAATTTAAACAACGATGGTCCGCCAGAAGTCGAAGTTCGATAAAATTGAAGCAGAATGAAATTCAATGTCTCTCCTACTATGTATATCTGAGTAGAACTTGAATATATAAGTTGAGGATTATTGTCGTTATAATAGTATAATTTATATGTAGTTGTTGAATCAACAGTCTCAGACCTTACATAATAATCCAATGAGCTGAATATATACGCGTTATCTTTGAACGAACTATTTACAAATTCTCCTAACGAAACAGACCTAGTATATAACAACTCGTTTGTCACAGTATCATATATACTATAATTAGTATCATCTTTAATATAGTATTTTCTACCTCTGTCTATTAAATTTTGATTGATGTCATTAACGTAATTTAAATTTAATTCATTTTGTTGAAGACTTACCACATCACCAGCAGAAATATCTTCTAATGCAGAAGCTGTCCAAGTCGAATAATTTAAATTCAATTCCGATGTTCTGCTAGCACTAACAGCATTTGTTTTTCCTATACTCATACGCTATGCACCTCAATTGTAGGTATAATTATTTGAGTATTAATTTTGGACCAAAAATAGACACCGCCATTGAAACTTTCACACACAGGACTATAATTACCGCTTGTTGCTTCAATCATCGAAAATATGACGTTAATTACGTCTGAGGATTTAATATTTTCTAAATTTACTGTTGCTTTATATTTAAAATCAGAATATGTAGAATCTGTAGCAAAATCAGACGATTTAACGACTACATCATTAAATACTTTATAATTTGAAGACGTCGAACTCTGAGATGCGTTAGAAAGTACTTGTAGATAATTAAACATTCCTTCAAAATCTTTATACGTATAATCGCCTATAATTGTCGATTTTGGTAATTTAGCACTATCAAACACTGTAAGGTTTGATGCTTGTATTAAATTATTCTCTTTACTATCTACGCCGGTGTATAATTTTCCCATGATAACAGGTTGACTATACGTATTATCTTCAAAAGCAATGAATACAACATCGCCATTTTTATACTCATTGTAATTTCCGGGCTCATAACATACTGTTGCTTCAATCTTTGAAATTTCAATATTTGAGTTGCCTACTGATGAATTTGATAAAATTGGAATACGAACTAGATATTTATTAGCTGATGATTTTGATTCTATAATTCCTTTTGTTATCATATTAAATTACTCCTAAATAAATTCATCGTCTTCGCCAATTCTTGTAAGAGATAAAGTTGTTCTGTAACCACCTGTATCTATGGTATCATACTGCTTTGTAATAATATATAGACCGCTTGAAATATGCTTTCGACCGTAAAATAAAACATTAAGTCTTACATAAGACATTAAAATTGCAGGTCTTAATAAACCTTTAAGCGTTAACGTAGCAGTGATTGGAAATTCCGTTACTTTCGTCCACCAAGTTTTTTGAGACTCTGTCGTAACAAATTTTTCTTTACTCGTTCCGATTGTAGGTGAGTAGACTTGAACAAGCTTTCCGTTATCGTCAATTCTTTCTGTATAAGATGATGTTGAAATGTCTTCATTATATTTATACAACATTGAATATACTTCATTACTATCAACTGAGAATGATGTGACAACATTTGCAGAAGGATATCCAATATCTACTGTATAAGTATTTATTTTTGGTGAGTATGATAAATCTTTATTCATACTAACAATTTTAAAATAAACACCGTCAAAGTCACCTGATAAATCATCGACAACAATAAAAGTAAATAACGACGATTTTATTAACGTATCTTTTACATCTCTACTTGTTCTCATCAATGATACTAAGTAAGCTAGATAATCAAATACTGAAGTGTTTACTTTTGCTTCAATAGATATAGGTAAATCATCTGTAGGTAATAATCCTGCATTTTCAACTTTTGTTCTATTTCGCATACCAGGAAATAATTGTAAAAGACCGTACTTCTCATTATACTTATACAATAAGTCTCTTATTACATTACTAGGTCTCTCATTTGCGTATGCATCGAAAGAGAAATTTCCTACCGTACTAAGTATTGCTGAGCTTTGTGCTGATATAACATACGATATGACTGATGACATAGAGAATTGCTGTTTAATATTAGTAATCAGTGCCTGCTCTTTTCTATAAACATATGTAGGCGTCGATAAATCACCGTATGTGATATAGATAAGTCTAGTATCAGCAACTGACGCAAAAACTTTTTCGAAGAAATTAGGGTCATTATCTTTACTTGTAATCGGATAATCAATTGTAATAGTATATGAATTAACTGTACCATTTATTTTCGAGATTTGTAATGACCTTATATAATTAGGAAATATTATATTTTTAGCATCAGTTCTTACTCCAAATTTATGCTTTCCTATCTGCACTTCAATAAAAGGTGTCTCTACTCTCGAAGGATTAGATAATAAATTTATACTTGCCATAATTATCTAATCTCTCCGAATTCGATATTGCTTAATACTGGAACTTTCACTGAAATGTATTTTGAAGTAAGTTTAATATAAGGGTCTGCAATTCTATTATAGTCTGCAATAATCCAATATAAGTCAGGTCTACCGTAATATAGTAAAGCTATAGAGTCTAAAGTGTCACTCATTGCAAGTGTGTGTGCAATATAAGTTGTGCTTGAAAGTAATTGCTTTGTTAATCCATATATGTATTTTTCATCTTCACTATTATAGTATAAAGGAAAAGATGAGTATCTAGAAATATAATCATATTGTTTATACTGTTTATTTCTTAATACGTTCATTATATCTTCTCCTCTCTACTCTATTACGTAAGGAGCTGTGCTTGTCACACCTCTAAAACTTCCTTGTTTTGCTACTGTCTCAGCGTCATATGGATTAACTTCATACACAGTAAATGACACATTTACTAATGCGTATTTATCATTTTCAAGTATAGGTTTATTATAAGTAACACCAACACTGCCGACAACAACTCCTTTTATGAACACTTCATTACCAAATCTTACAGCTATCATTGGAGGTTCTACAGATTTACTAGATGCTCTATATGCAGGCAAAGTCACTGTTTGCAAGCATTTAATTAACGTATCTACATAATCATCATCTATATCAACCGGAATGTCACTAACGTCATAGTTGACAACGTCCATCATATCTCTATGCAAAGTTAATTGAACTTGTACTGTTCTAGGACCTGAATAACTGTAAGAAAATACAGGAGCTGAACGTGCTATTGCATTTGTCTGTTGAAATGTTGATGACATACTATCTGTAATTGTGTCGGGATATGAAGGAAGAACCATAAATCTTCCGTTTGTAGTTCTACCACGTAAATCTTTTGTTGTTAAATGATAGAAATAAATATAGTTATCTATTAAAGAAAAGTGATGAGATTTATACCACTCATTAGCTTCTTTTCTAGAATTAAATGACATATTAGCCATCTCAACACCTCCTAATTTTTATAAACTTTTGTAAATTCTGTGTAATCGTAATCTTGATACATTCTTTCAATATCGCTATCAACATAGCCAATCATATCATATTTTTCTTGCTGAGACTTATCTCTAGAATACCAATACACATATGCTCTTAGACTTTCATCCCATTTACCTAATGTCTCGATATCGTAACTGTTCGTAGCTTTTTTATCATCGACCGTAACATTTAATCTTGATAGCTTATTTTGAACTCGAACAATATTTTTATAACTTTCATCTAAAGGTGTTATAGCACTATTCAATAGATATTCTAGTAACCTATCCGCAAAAGGATAACTTGTTGTGCCTAAGATATTAAATAATTGACTTTTTGAATTATATAATAATGACTTATTAATTTCATTAAATTTATCGTTGTCACATAGAATATATGGATGACTATTGTCATAATTATCAGCTTGTGTTTCTACAACAGTTATTGCTGTCTTTATTGAGAATGGTAATTTAATAATAAGCTTTAAATCATTTTCATGAGTATACAGCATATCCGAAGGAATAAATTTAGAAGTGTCCAGCAAATAAGGTTTAGACAATTTAGAAGCTGACACTTTGTTATAAGTATTTCTTATAAATTCATCATATTTATTTTCTTCTTCACTGATATCAAATTTTGTAAACAACTGTTTGTTCTCATCATAAAATCCTAAGATATACTCATAGGAAACTTCGCAGTTAATTCCTATCAAATATTTTGAGAAAAATTTAATAGGTAGCATGAATAAAGTATAAGCTGTGTCTGAAGTATCGAAATTAATGTTAAAACCGTCTTTATTATATGTATATGTAAAATTAGCAGGAGATTGATTACCAAAACAATTATACATTGACATTAAATCTACATCGTAATAATCTCTTATAAATCTTAAATAATCTCCTAAATAAGCATGAGTATAACTATCGTATAACGTACCGTTTATTTTTAAATTATCAGTAAAATTTAATATTTTTTCATCTGCTATAAAAGGTCTCAACACTGTAAATTTTGCATCGCTTACTTCACTTGTATTCTTTACAGTTTCGTTTGCCATTACAATATTATTGTCTTTTATATATAAAACATTTTTATATATAGACATATTCTTCTTGTACACATGAGCTTTAGGTAAATTAAAATCTCGTAATTTTTCTTTAATGTATCCTGTTATTAAATCATTATTTTCAAATTTATACATAAACTATACCTCTAAATAGTAGCAGATGTTCCAGCTAATATTGTACTTCTAACACTGAATGAACGTGAGCCGTCTACAACTTCTTGTAATAAATTAGTTATTGTAGATATATTTGTTGCTATCGTGTCAAGAATTTCTTTTGATTCTGTATCAATAGTTGCTGAAGATTGAATTGTGGTGTCTATCTTATCTAATCTTTTAATAACTGGATTGTCTTGTTCTTCTTGTACTGATTCTGCGTTAGCTTGTTGTCTAGCTGTAGCTAATGCTTGAGATGAAAAATCTTCACCAGAACCTGTTGAAACTATCGACATCGATGTTGATGTATCGACCACATCTCTACTCAATAATCCTTGACCTCTTGAAGTTATAGTTGAACGCTTCAATTGTTCATACAATACTCCTAGCGCATCATTTCTTCCAGCAGTCGTTCCTATTCCTAATCTAGACAATATGTTAGCTGGATTAATTGCACCGCCAATGCCTGCTATTATATCAGGAATCATGCCTAAAGTAGATATGCCGACAACACCTAGCTTAACTAAGTTTTCAACTGTAGTGTTTAAATCAACACCACTACCTACTACAGAAATTGCAGGTATATTAATACCACCAGTTTGTTCTTGTATCAAACTTGTAATTTTCCATATAGAATACATTGTGGGACTTTCTGCTATTCCACTACCTAAACTGAACAATAAATTATCAAATACATTCTCTAACTTAGATGCCATGTTAAGACGTTTATTCATTTGACTCATTTGACTTCCAAGTTCTCTGATTGTATCTTCATAAGTCATTGTGTATTTTGACAATGTGCTAACGTCAGCATGCAATGAAGCAGCTAAATCAGACATAGATAAACCAAAGACATCAGCATATTGTGCACGTGCAACTTGATTACTAGTACTTTGTGCTATTTCTTGAACATATTCTAATACAGATTGCAATAATGCATTAGTAGTTTCTGCATCTAATCCTTCTGTTAAAATATCAGCATAGCTTTTACCTATTCTAGACGTAGCCATTACTAATAGATTATTTATAGGTGAATCTGTCAAAGATGTTACATCACCACTTCCTAAGAAACCAATAGCGTTTGCTAAGTTACTTATTGTTGTGTCAGAAAAACCTAAACTATACATAGCGCCTAGCCATTTTTGAACTTGATATTCAAATGTTATTGCTTGCTCATTTGTCATAGTTGCTGAAGCTTCAATTAAAGATGATGCTGTATCATCGAACTTATTAGTTAAATATTCTGTGTTAGCATATAGCTCGTTGAACAATGTTGTTAATTGAGCTTCTAAGCCTAATCTAGCGGCAGTAGAATCACTTTGTTGTATTCTCACTATTCTCAATAGAGCAGAATTTCCAGCATCAAATGTTGTAGCTATGTTCTCACTAATAGTTTGTAGAAATGCTCTTTGTTCGATATTATAAGCAATACCTTGACTGACTAAATTAGACACGTTATCTAACATTGTTTGTGTTTTAATAAACGGTGATACACCGACACTTCCTGATAACATTTTATCTATTGATTTAAATGTTTTATCTGTACCTTGTAATCTAACATTTATAGCAGTTTGATATGATGCATATGTAGACATCACATTATCAAGTTTATTTGATAAAGCACTGAAACTTTTAGATAAGTTATCAGTCATGTTTTTTAAGCCTTCTTTTAAGTTAGCTGTCAATTCACTTGTAAAAGCTGCTAATTTTTCACCTTTTGTTGAGTCTGAACTTTCAAGAATAGCTTTATTTCTAGCACGTTGAGCTTCGTCTCTTGCAGCCTCTAGTTCTTTATCTAATTCTTTTTGACTTTTATAAAGCTCTGTCTGAGCCTTTGCTTCTCTTATTTGTTTTTCTTTTATCAAACGCTCAAAAATTTTTGATTGTTCTTTTTCATCTAGTTTGCGACCTTGTGATTCTAGTGCTTGCTTAGCTTTGATAAGAGCTTCAATTTGTCTTGTTTGTTCATCAGTATCTTCTGATAATCTTCTCTTATCAACTTCTTTTAAATACATAGCTAATTTTGCTGCATTTTGCTTATTAACATTGTCCATAGCTTTTTGATACTGTTTAATATAATCATCAACAGTCATATCGTTAGCATCTACAGAAACTACGTCGCTTCTTTTAGGAGTTCTAGCCATATGTTATTCTCCTTTTTTATTTTTTATTTCATTAAGTCTATCCTGAGATTGTTTGAATTCGTCATAAATTAATTTTAAAATCGCTCTTCTTTCTCTCGGAGTCATATTATCTCTAACATCTGTGTATGAAGTATTAGTTTGTTTTGAGACAATATAGCATTCCTGAATTAACTGAGAATATCTAATAGGTCCGTAAGGTTTACCATCCTCAGTCAACTGTGGGAACAAAAAATTCAGATGTTGAGCGAAACAACGAGTCGAATTCTCGACCACACCCGTCACAGCAAACCTTTACTTTATTATCAATGCCTATAGCTAAATTTATTTTTTCTGCTGTTTTAATTATTAAGTTTGTATCTCGCATAGGTAACTTTCTAAGAAAAGATTCTAGCTCTACAGTTCCTAATGTTCTTCCATCTACAGAAGTTACTAGTGATTGTAAAGTCGTCAATAAGCCAATATCTCTTCCAGGATTATTCTTTGATAACTCTTTACTCTTTAATTCAGATTCTTCTTGAATTCTTGGAGTTACTAAATTTAATTCGACGTCCACATCAGATACAGGTAAATGTAAATGAAGTAATTCTTTTAACGAATCATCGTATTCATGAACCTCTAATTCGTCTAGATTAATTACAGTATCTATAATCTTTCCACAATAAGGACATCTTACTGTCATCTTATAATCTTTACCATAAGTCACAACTCTTAATCTATGTAATAAGAATTGATAATCGCCTAAGCACATATCATACACATGAACGTCTGGTTTAGTAACAAGACAATCCTCTATAGTATCACACATTGCTTTGTAAGGTCTTTCAGTTCTTGCTGTTCTTTTCATTTCATCTTCTGTAGTCATTGAACGCAAACTAACTACCGGATTAACTTCTTTATCGTATACTTTACCTTTAGACGGTAATGTATACTCTTCTGCGATTGTGTAATTCATTTTAATTTCTTCCTTTCTATTTAAAAAGGACCATAGAGAACCGTAAGGTTCAATACAGTCCTACAATATATAATACAACTATATATTAATCTGGTAAACGCATTATAGCTTTATCATAAGTAATAGTAGCTGTAATAACACTTCTGTTATTACTATCATAACTTCTATTGTCTTCTGATAAGCCTGAAATCCAGCATCCTTTTAAAATCCAATAACGTACTATTGTGTGGTCAGGAGCATATTCAACTAATTCGCAATCTTTTTTATACGCTGACATTCTTCCAACTTTTTCGTCAGCTTCATTAAAAGATAAAGCTTGCCATCCCATTAGTGCAGATTTAGTATCAGCACCAATGAAATCATAAAGTCTTAATGTGCCTGAATCATAAGTTGGAACACCTGCTGCTTTAATTGTTGTATTACCACGTTTAATTTCAATAACACTTTGAGTAAAGTGTGGAATACTTGATTCTACAACAGAAATTCTTAATACGTCTTGAGCATTTTTAATATAAGCATTTTCTGAAGTTGAAGAAACAGATGGTCTTAATAGATTATTTAAACCAGTGACTACAAAATCAAAGTTATTCGTTCTTTGAATTTCATATAAATCAGGATTATCCGCTAAGTGCCATGCGCCTAAAGTTCTGTCATCAATAACTGCCATGATTTAATTCCTCCTTATTCTTCAACTACTTCAACTTCATCTGTAATATTTACAGTTAAATCAAAGTCTTCTACTGCTTCAATAGGTCTAATATTAATAATTGCTTTTAATTTAGCTTTTTCTGTTACTTCTTCTCTTCTTAGACTGTAAGATTCAAGTCCATTTGAAGTTACAAATCTGTCTAGAAGTGGAGTAACTGCTGCTTTAAAGTTTGTCCATAAAAGATTAGTGTTTTGTTCGAATGTAAATTCTCTTGCAGCTTCGTATAATACTTTCTTAATACTACAAATCATATTTCTTACGTTTAAGAATGATGTTGCAACTAATCCTTTAGGATTTGGTTTAAGTGTTCTGTTACCAAATACAATTGTTCCAAAAGGTCTTACATATCTAATAGGATTAACAGATACAAATGATTCTGTTCTCTTTGTTAAAATATTATTATCTGCTTCGCCATATTTAACTTCAACATCTGCTAAGTTTGGAATTTCTCCTCTTACAGAACCAGCCATAGCATTAACTACTGACGCATATTGAATTGCATCTGCATACGCTGCTAGATAACCATATGATGGTGGAAGTAATAATGAACCTGTTAGTAATGAATCTTTAGTATCTCTTCCTCTAGGACATAATAAATTAATCTTGACCCAAGGTGTGAAAGCTGTTCCGTATTCAGCTCCTGATAATTTACCAATTACTTGATAATCGTCACTAACTTCTTGTGCAGTTGCAATGTCTGATTGTCTATCAATAATAACAACAATGTCGCCACGACCTTTTTGAGTTTCACCGCTGATGATAACATTAGCAACATTTAACATTTGATTTGCAATTTCCGAAGCTGTGCCATTATCAGTGTCCTCGAATTCACCTTCTTGTAACACAGTTCCTTTTGTTACTGTTAATTTAGTACCGTTTTCAACTTGTTCTTTAGCAATCGTATAAGTATAAACTGATTCTGAAAGTTTTGTTGTTAATGTATATAAATATTCTGCGTTTCCTTGTGCAGGAGTATGTTTCCAAGCATAGAAAGCTAATTGTACACCTTCAGATTTCGCAACAGTATCATTTTCAGAACTTCTAAGATATTCTTTACCGTCTTTTGTAATTTTTTGTTCAGGTGTTACTAGTGTATCAGCACAATAACCTCCTGAAGTTAAGAATCTAAAATCATATAATCCTCTATCAGTTAAAGGCTCCCAAAATTCTTTTGTGCCTAGCACTTCTTGCATATCAGCTTTTGTAGTAACAGCGTTTCCACCTTTCTTAGGCACACAATATAAAACTTGCATACCAAGATTTAAAAGCTCCCAAGCCATAATCCATGACTTATCTTCTTCACTATTTGCATCAGTCACTGTTGATGGTTTAGTACCAAATTTTCTTTCAAATTCAGCTGTAGTAGATACTAAAACAAATTCACCTGCAGCAGCTTGCTTTGTAGCTCCAGTACCAAGCATGCCAGGAATTACAACTACATTATTTTCGCCTGTATATGCGCCTGCTTGAGTTGAATCTACTTCTCTAATTAAAACATTTGGCATTTTAATTCTCCTCTATTATATTATATTTAAGTTTTAATAACTTTAATTAAAATTTGTATTTTCTATATTATCTTCAATATCAATAGTAGATGAATCTACTATTATAGTATCTTTAAATGGAGCACTGAATAAATATGCGTCGCTCACTAAGAACTTTAATGTCCAGCGTGTAAATTGTCCAGAGAACAATCTTTGTGGAATATCAGAATTATCTTGTACAGTTGAATCAAGCATTAAATATGCATTATGTTCATAGCAAATATTATTGTACGGAATCTCTATACTTATTTTCGGACTGTTTATTATATTAAATATAAAGTTTCGTAAATACTCATCGCCTTCATCATACAATTTAGTATAAATGTCTATTTGATATCCTATCTCTATAGGTATTGCATTTAAATGCTGACCCGCAACTGTACTTGCACTCATTTTCATACCATAAGAACTTAAAGCACTTTTAGCAGTATTTAAAATTCTTACTTCTGTAGTTCTAGCTATCGATATTAGAGGTAATTGTAAAGGTTTATCATTTTGTCTATCTGCTGTTATCTGAAATAATCTCGTGACTTCATCAGGCTTAAGTATAGTCATGTTTTCATCACGTATCCATGATTTTATTTTATTGACAACAGCTTCATCATAAAATCTTATGGACATTAGATAATTTCCTCCTCTGAAGCTTTATTTAAAAGTTGTACGTTCATTATGTACATAGCTTCTAGTGTTTTTAAATTCGACTTAATATAAGCAAACATTTTAGAAATTAATTCTATGCCAGATATCTCTGTATTGCCATATTCTATAAGTCTTTCAATCTGAGATAATGAATACCAAGTGTCTTTTAATAACAATGAAGTATTAGTAGATATTCTCCAACTTGACTTATCAGATTTTTCTACAATCATATTATCTATTATTATAAACATGATATTTTTTAAATTCTGCTTTATTTTCATAGTATCAGAGAGATAATTTTCAAACATACGATATCTGTCATCTACTAAATTTAGCACAATGTAATTTTTCATCTCTGATAAAACAGTATCATATATAAAAGACTCTGCATCAAATTTATCTGAAATTTGTAGATATAAAGTCATTATTCATTTCCTAAAGATTTAATGTAACTTACCAAGTCTCTTATTTGAGAATCTGATATGTTTGCTATATCAATATCATTCTTAATGCTATTTAAAGCTTTAGACCATATGTCAGTATCTTTTGTCGCTACGTAATCGAATTGTTTATTATTAGTCGATTGTTTTCTATTGTCTATTACAGTTCTATCTGTGTAATTCTCGTCAGATTCTAACACCGTCACAAATCTTTCAATGTCATTAGCACTTCTTATAACAGCAGTATTAGTTTCGACTTTTTCATCTATTTCTGATGCAATAAAAATAATATGGTCTCTTAATATAGTCACATCTTCAAAGCAAGGCGAGTCAACAGGATTTTCTGCGATACTTAACTTTATATCAGAGAATATCTCTCTTTGCTCATTTGTTCTAACAGAACCTTGATTGATATAACTTAATACTTGCCAAGAAACTCCGAACCATTCAAATGTTTGCACTATGAATTGAATATCTATTGAATTTCTATTTGCATATAATGATTTATTAAATATTATATGCTGCCTGCCTATATTCTTAGCTTTGCCTCTTAAAATACTTTCATCAATGATTCTATCATTATAGAGTTTTTGTACAGTATCAAAACCTGTCTTACTTAATTCAAAAACATCATATTTATTTACATCGAATAAAATATTAAGATATGCAACATACTCATTTTTCAAATCACTGAAACCTAAAGTCTTAAGAGTTGTGACAAATTCTTTTCTGAAATTATTTTGTACAGAATTTCTCAAGCTAATCGGAGTCAATTGTTTTATGAATATTGATATGACTAAATCTGCTTCTGACATATTTGTAATACTATCGTCCGCAGTTATCTCAACAACATTTGAAGATTTAACTGATTTATTCTTAACAAGAAGATTTCTAATCTCTTCAGCATCGTCAAAAGAATATAACGTAGCATTTTTCTTATCTTGCACAACATTAAAATTAAAATCTGTATTTCTTCTAAATAATGATTTAGTCATTCTCACATCGTCATCTGTTTGTAAATATCCACTGTCATCATCAGTGTCTAGAAATACTCCATATAGATTTCTATTATCTATAATATCCTTCGATGCAATTTGATAAGCTCTGTCAAAATCACCATTTTCTACTAAAACTCTGACATTATCATTAAGTGTATTAATCTCTGGAAATTCTTTTGCTGTTATAGTTTTCTCTAAAAGTTTACTCATAGACTAATCCTCATCTTGATTTAATAATGTGAAATCATTATTTCTAAAATCAGCTAATTGAGCTCTTTCAAAAGAATCTTCATACTCAGGAGCTAATTCACAAGTTATGCTCGCTGGATATATCATTGTGTTGCTCATTTTAATAACTCTAAAGACTCTTCCTTTAGTATTATCAATTCCAGAAGGAATTATAAATAACGCACCTACTTGAATTTCAGGAAGATTATATGGCACATGAATTATTGAAGTATTCTCATCAAGTTCAGATACCCAACCTAATTTCTTCATTGTGTACTGAGTAGGATGCTCTTCAAATATACAACCAACGACAATCGACTCGTAATAATGAGATTCAAATTCTCCATAATCAGTATACTGCTTATCTTTACGAGCAGCTTTATAAATAACTTTAATGCCAATCATATCGCACATTTCTTCAAACCATATGCGATGCAATTTAACATCTTTATCGTTTATTAAATATCCAGTCTTTAAATTATCTTGCATGTTAAACTATTTCCTTACAACACGTCCATAAACAGGTTTAGATGAATTTGTTGAAGAATCTTTAGCTCTATATTTATAAGTCAAACTTTCGCACATTAATCTATTGGCTATAACTTTTCCAGTTAATATGAACGCACGACATGATTTAGAGAATGACTCATTTAAACCATACAATTTAATTTTTCCGTGTTTAGTTAAATCTCTAGCTTCAAACAAGAATGCTGTATTCAATGTTTTACCTGACTTAAAATTAATAACGCCTTCTAATTTAATTATATTTTCTTTATCATTTACTGAGCCATTCACAGTTTTAAATGATTCAACATTATCATAAGTCTCATTTAAATATTGTGTAACAAGTTTATCAAAAACTTTTTCGTCAAAAGATTTAATTTTCACTGAAGCAAAAGATTCTCTAGTAGGAGGTGGAGTAACTGCTGTCTCATCTTCAGCTACTTCATCTTTTCCTGTTTCCTTCATTTCTTCTGAAGTATCTTCAATTTCTGTCTTTTCAACTTCTGTTTCATTTTCAATAGTTATCGGTAAATCATCTAAAGAAGTCTCTTCGCTAGGCTCATTGCCATTTGCATCAGATGGAGCAGGAGCTACTTGACCAACTAATAGATATCCTTCTCTTGAACTACAATGAGGACACTTCTCTTCATTATTATAATTATCATCTTCTGAATCTTTTTCTAAGTCTTCAGGTTTCTTATATAATAATGTATGACATGTTGGACATTCTAATATATAATTTCCAACATAGCTATATTTTAACTCTTCCGGATTTTCCGCATTGACATCAATGACCATCTCAACTTGTTCTTCTGGCTCTTCGTCAAGAACTTTTTCGGCTTCTCTAACTTCATTTTCAGAAGATAGGTCAAATTTTTCTTCTTTTAATGAATTATCAGAATTGATTAAAGTTTGACTATTCTCAAGATTTTCAATAAGTTCGACATTATTACCGTTCCCAATCCACACACCAGTTTTTCCGTCTGAACCTACTTTATCTATTTCAATATCATAACCAAATTTATCATTCCAGTCAAGGTCTATAATACTATAGACCTTTTTACCATATTTAACTTTTTGACCTATCTTCAGACTTCCTTTAGGAAATTTATGCTTGACACTCTTAATCTCAAAAGCTTCGTATATAGGAGATTCTGTTTCAACCATTTCAAGTTCTTGAAACATGTCTTGAATAGAATATTTTTTCATTTCTACTCTCCTTCTTTATTATTTATTATTTTTTTACTCTTACGATTTTATCGTCTTCTACAACTTCTTTTTTATCTAAAGCTTCATTCTTAGTAGGATACATCATCTCTAAATCACGTAATGAGCCGACTTCTTTTCCGTTTTGACGTAAAAATTCTTTGACGTGTCTAAGAGTTGTAGGAGAGGTTCTCCAACCTAATACTTGATGTCCGTGACGTTTTGTTAATAATGTTACATTACCTTCTTTGTCAATTCTTGCTACAGGAGTATCATAACTGATAAGTACTTTTGAACCATCGTCATCAATAACAACATGAGCTTTTTTATAGAATGATTGTGCGTAGTCATATTTAGGCTCTAACACTTTAGTAACTGCTTCTTCTATTTCTTCTTTAGGAACTTCATAATAACGGTCTTCAATTAACCAATATGCTACTTCTTCTCTAGGCTCAACAGCACCGCTTAAGATATCTTCTTTTGAAAAGTCCCATAATTCACCTTTTTCATAAAGGTCTCCATACTTTAACATATATTCTTCAAAAGTCTTTCCCTTAACAACAGTCATATTTTCAGGTTCAACTGCTTCTTCTATCTCTTCTTCTTTATAATTCTTTGCACGTTCAATAATTTCATCTGCAACTTCTTTAGGTGTTAAATCATTAAAAAACATAGCATCGAAAATATCCCAATAATTAGTTACTTGCCACCAAGCAGCATCAGGATAAACTCTTTCAATCGCATCTTGAAATGCAATTTCATACTCTTTAATGCTCGCATCAGTACCGTATTCAGCAATAACGTCCATTAAATTTCTTTTTAATTGTTCAATTTTATTCATATAAATTTATTCTCCTTACATTTAATACTACAACTTAATCAATAGGATAAATCATTTGAGAATTAACTCTTAATATTTCTCTTAACGATTCAAGTTCTGAATTACCCTCTTCAAGTAATTTATCACCGTCAGAAGCTATATCCCACAACGCACCAGATTGTCTATACTTAGTTCTAACTCTTCCAAGAACCACTTTTGTTAAAGCAACGCTCATTCTCATTAATATATCAATCCAATAGTCACTTGTTATCTCACTTACATCTTCATAAATAGGAACATATTCAATTGTAATCATACTAGGAGTTCCTAAAGATGTGTTAATGTATATTTTATTTTTAGACTTATCAAAAATAAACTCTAAATCAGTACTCATAGTATTTCGTATCTGGTCTACTGTATTCCAAGATGCATAATTAATTAACCATCTCGATACATCGTACATGTCAACACCACCGACACCTGCATACATTTGCCATTGAACTGCTTCCATAGGGTCGACATTACTAATGCTAGACATTTCATCAAGAGCTATGTCAGCCTGTGCTCGATAAATTCGAGACACAGAACTGACTTTAAAATCACCTAAATCAAGACATCTCGCATAAGGTACTGTGATAAATTTCGTAGTATCTATATATCTTTGAATTTCTCTTTTTGCTTTATTCACCACTTGAGCTAATGTTTCATCAGGAATTTCTAAATGAAGTAAATCTGCTGTTAGCTCAAGTTTTATTTCAGCTATATAGTCCTGCATTTGCATGGCAATTTACTCCTTTATTATTCTATTTCTAAATCAGCATCTGTTATATCTAGAGGTTTAATGTTGTCCCAATCGTCTTCGTCTACTTCTACTTCTTCGTCTTCATCTCTTGTTTCGTCATCAAGCACTACTTCTTTTTTATAAAATGCTTCAGTTTCTAAAGACTCATCTGCGACAACTTTCTCATCTTCTTCTTCGTCTTTTACTAAATCTTCAACTTCGCTATATAAATCATCAAAAAGTTTTTCATAGTATAGTTTTAAAAGCTCTGATGCATCTACATAATATCCTGCAAATAAAGCTACGTCATCGTTCCATGTTAATCCTTCATCAATTGCAAGTCGAATAGATTCTTCAATATCATGCCCTTCTCTATAGAAAGTTAGAGCATTATCAGCTAAACTGTCAAACGTGTCGTTGAAATTTTGATGTATTAAATCTTCTGTCAATTCTTCTTTAGAAGAATTTTTTAACTTCTCAACTTTTTCAACTTTCTTGTATCCAGTTTCGCCACTACTAAAGACATAGTCTCTTTCTAATTTTGTTAAATTAAACTTCTTGCCTATTTCTAAGTATAACTTTTTAGCAAGTTCTTTTAACTCTTTAGTTTGAATGTCTTCATAACCTTCAACAATAACTTGCGCATAGTCATAATAGCCAGCTTCAATTCTAAATTCAACTTCTCCTGATTCTAAGTACTCGTAATGCTCATCATTGTCATCGTCCATGATTTCATGATACTTAGCCCAGAACTTTTCATTAGCAACTTCTAGTTCATCTTCAAGGTCATGATATTCATCTTTACTTAAAATTCTAATGTCTTCTGAAGTTTCTTTTTCATCAGTATAATCTTCGACATCAAATGCCAGAATAGGTAAACCTTTTTGAACTCTAAAATTTCCTGTAGCTTCTTTTAATTGTGAGTCACAAGCTTCTTCAACTTCAACTTCAGTTTCTACTTCGACCTCTTCTACATCTTCTGCTTCTTCATCTTTGCTTAGAATAAATTCATAATCGTTAATTAATGTTTGAGCTAATCCTTCATAATCTTCATTAGGAGTAATGCTATAATCTTCAACATATAATTCACCGGTTTTTTCATTGTAAGGAATATTCCAAAAATCTGGAGTGTCTGAAGGATTTGTTATTTTAATTGCTGCAGTTAAACCGTAGTCTAAATTTTCTTTACTTTGAATTACATCATCACGTTCTTCATCTCCAAATCCAGGTTGCCAAGATACGACAGCAGAATAAACACCATCTAATTTATAATAAGCACCTGCGTATTCTTCATTTTTTGCTAAAAAATTAACTTCATTCTTTAAAAATTTAGCTAAATCTTTTACGTTAATCATTTAATTTTCTCCTTAACATTTGTAAGTATTTCATATTAATTTAGCACTTAAAAATTAATAAGATTTTACTTTAAGCACTATAAAAATTAATTTATAATTAAATCTTTTCAATTCGAATCTATCTCTCTATTCTTCACTTTTCTTATCTTTATATCCCCATACTACAGGTCGATTATCAGAATTCCAAAATCTACTCCAACCTTCCGGTTGTGATTCTGCTTCACAGTATATTGTTAAATTAGGACATCCAGAAAATGCCAAACCATCTATACGTGTAACACTATTCGGAATTATTATACTTGTTAAACTAGAACAGTTTGAGAATAAAAAGCCAGAAATATTTGTTAAATTATCTGACAATTTAACATTCTTTAAATTGCTGCAATCAAAAAATGCGGAATCACCTATACTTCTGACACTATTTGGTAGTTCTATACTTGTTAAACTAGCGCAACCTGCAAATGCACTATTTCCTATACTTGTCACACTGTCTGGAATTTTTATATTTTTTAAACTAGAGCAACTGTTAAACGCACTCTGTTCTATGCTTATAACACTACTAGATATTTCTATATTTTCTAAACTACTACATTCAGAAAATGCCCAAGAACCTATCTGCGTAACGCTGTCAGGTATCTCCATATGTATTAAATTATCGCATCTACGAAACGCAGCTTTTCCTATATACTCAGCATTCTCAGAAATAATTACAGTAGAAGCGAGAGTGTACTTCGCTGAATACACAACAATATTATTTTTAACTACAGCTTCTACAGCTTCTCCAATATCTTCTAACTTTATAGATTCAAATATTAAAGATTCTGGAATTAGTCTAAGAGCATCTTCTAATTTGAAATACGCATCATAATCAAGATTATCTTCTGCATTGTAAATTTCGAAATTAGTTTTTTCAATATAATAATCTGAAACAACTTTATTTACAGCTAATACACTCGGATAAACAGCAATAGCATACTTAGCTAACATTGTTTTAGCGTCTAGAAGATAAAAGAATTCTATATCATATTTAGTATAACCATCCCAATGACTCTCTGCATCTTTTAAGGATGGTTTAAAATTAACCTCTCCGTAGTGACCATATCTTCCCGTAGTGCACCAACCACTTCCTACGCCTAGATTCATAGAAGCTAGAGCATCTAATGGCTGATATACCTTATAACCGTTTCTTTCACCTAAGTAGTTATATTTTCCCTGAATTTTAGTTAAGTTATCAGATGAAACTTTAGCTTGTAAATTGTGAAGAATTGTTTTCATGTCTTCAACACTTGTATTTTTAACGTGAAATAAGATATCTGTAGAAATCTTGTTGTTCTTTAATCTGTCTTTAGATTTAATAAACAAGTCGTAAACATCTTGTCCAAACTTATCTATGAATTTTTCAATATCTTCCTTTGCTTCAGTTAATTTTTCTAAAGATAATTCTTTGGACTCAATCTCATCAAGCAATTCTTTTAATTTACTAATATAGCCTAGATTTCTCATTTCTTTAAAGATTAGATTTCCTTGACTGTATTCTCCGTCAGCTGCAATAGAATCTTTTCGTAACTTATAAAGCTCTGCTATAAATTTTTTTATTTTCTTCGCATCTTTTTCTTCCAAAACATCTTGATATCTTTTCTTCCATTTATTAAATTCTTCTTTATCTAATTCAACATTTTTCAATTCATCTTTAACAGGCTCTTTTATCCAACCTTTTTCTAATGAATATATTCCATTTGAATGAGCATTCGTATCATTTAGTTCTACATATACTTCTGCATCACTATTCTTTAAAGTTATATTAAATTTATCATTAAACGCTGAAGCTGCTAAATCGTAAAGTTGTTTTAGCAATTCTTCATTCTCTGTTATTTCTTTAGGTTCAACTATAATGTGAATATCTAAATCACTATCATCTGTATAGTTATAGCTTGCATTAGAGCCTAGAAGTAAAATATCTTTTACGTCTATTTTTATATTCTTATCATTTAAATAAGTTTTAAATCTTTCAACTATAGCTTCTATTTTTTCTCTAACTTCAGTTTTTAGTTCATTATCTTTCCAGAATTTTGAATTTAATGTATCATGAATTTCAACATCTTCTTCTAAAGACTCATTTTTACTATCTTTATAATTCCATACAACAGGACAATTAGTAGGATTCCATAACTCACTCCAATTGTCAGGTTGTGACTCCATCTCGCAATATATTGTTAAATTAGAACATTCTGCGAATGCGTAATCTCCTACGGCAATAACACTATTCGGAATTATCACACTCTTTAAATTTGAACAGCCTAAGAATGCTGAGTGTCCAATACTATCAATATTTTTTGGTATCTTCACACTTCTTAAATTTTTACATTTATAGAACAATCCGTCTGGTATATCAGACAAATTCTTCGGCAATATAACATCAGTTAGACTTTCACACTGGTCAAACGCACTTACATTTATATAAGCCACACTGTCAGGTATTTCTATGTTCTTTAAATTTATACAGTTATAGAATGCGTAAGCTCCAATGTTAACAAGACTGCTTGGAAGTTCTATACTCTCTAATAATTCACTATCAGCGAATGCCATATTACCTATAGTTTTCACACCTTGAGGAATAATTAAATGTTTAAAATTTCGATTTATATCTTTTTCATCAACTACATCATTGTAAATAGATTCTTTGTCAAGAACATGAGGTTCGTCCGTATCTGCTGCATCTAGTATTAATTCAGAATAAGAAGAATAATCTGAAATTAATTTAATGACATTCTTTAATTTAAAATACGCTGCGTAATCAGCATAATCTTCGGCATTAAATATTTCAAAGTTAGTATTAAATATAAAGAGATTATCTACCCACTCATTAACTTCAAACATTTCAGGATATAGTGCTATTGCATATTTCGCTAACATAGTTTTAGCGTCTAAAAGATAAAAGAACTCTATTCCTGCATATGTAACATAGTCATCCCAATGACTCTCAGCATCTTCTACTGAGGGTTTAAAATTAATATCTCCATAATGTCCATACCTTCCGGTAGTACACCAACCTGAGCCTACACCCAAATTCATCGACGCAATTACATCCAGAGGTTGGTATACTTTATAACCGTCAGCTTCACCTAAGTAGTTATATTTTCCTTGAATTTTTGTAAGGTCATCAGATTTTACTTTTGCTTGTAAATTATGTAAAATATTTCTCATGTCTTCAACAGAAGTATTCTTAACATGAAATAAAATATCTGTTGAAATATTATTGTTATTCAATCTGTCTTTAGATTTTATGAATAAATCATAAATATCTTGACCAAATTTATTTATAAACTTTTCAATGTCCTCTTTAGCTTCTTTTAAAGATTCACTCTTTTCATACAAACTCTTAATAGCTTTTTCAATTTCATCTTCAGACATATCTTTAGAAATTTTTATTTGTTTTAAAGATTTTAACTTATAATTCTTTGGTTTATTTTTAGGTTCAGCTGTTTGATAAATTTCACCTTCACATTCAACCCATGCGTGAACAATTGTATTCCCTGTCTCATCAAAAGTTCCAAGATGTAAAATACAATCTTTACCTAATCTATGAAAGTAGAATACATTATTAACTGCTGACGCGTAACATATAGGAGTATCTTGATTATTTAATAACTGTAAATTTTTATTCTCCTTCACACTATCAACAAATTTACTCATGCGTTCTAGTGCATTATTAGAGAACTTAACAGCTTCTGCTAAGATTCCTGTTCGGTAGAAATTTTTAATCGCATTAAGAGTATTATCAGGTGTTTTACAATTAAATGTCTCAGAATCTGAATATTCATCAGCATCACCACAAAATACAAGAACTTCATTATCACGAGCATTGTTAACTCCGTAATCTAGAAATTGTAGTAGAGAATTGTATTGAGCATTCGTTGGTCTAGCAGCTCCTGGATATCTGCCTGGAAGAACACAGTAATATCTATCTTCCTCGTCAGTTTCACCTGTATTACATCTTAACACGCCTAAAATATCAGTAACATAAGCTGCTAAGTCTTCCATAATTGAATAAGTGACTCTTACGTTATAATAGTCATCGATAACTATTGATATTAAATTACGTAAAAAACTTAAATGTGTAACTATTTCATTACCTAAATACGTATTTTTAAAATTTTTGCCGGACTCGACAACATCTACGAATCGTCCGTCTCTTAAAATAAATGAAGGACCGTGAGGAAGACTGTTAGAGATTACAGCATCATTATCTTCTAGAAATTTATTTAAATTATTTCTCAGAACATCTTTTACTTTTTGTAACTGCTCTTTTGTTAAAGAATAAGGCGTGCGCGATATATCATTCTCTGTCAATGATTCACCGACTCCTGCAGACACAGAGTCTGCACTTGAAACTTCTGTCGAACTTCCTGCAGCTTCTGCACCATCTGCGGAATTACTTCCCATAACATGATTAAAAAACTTGATGCCGTCTTCGACATTTGGAAATATCCACCATCCCCAAGCATTTTTCTTATTAGTCTTTTTATGTTTTTTAGCCCAGTCTTTTAATTGATTCTTAGTAGGTCTTTCATTATTTTTTGACTCCTTTAAACATTCTTCATAAGCGACATTAGGTATGATTTCATAAGACGGAGTAAAATCTAAGTAATTTTCAAAATCACTTACCAACTGATTAACAGAGTCTTCATCTTTTACTATAAAGTAGTCTTGCACTTCGTACTCGCAATCTCCAAATAATTGACAAATATGATAACCTAACTCTAGCACTAAACTAAATATCTCATCGTCAGATAAATTATAAATATCTTTTAGCACAGATGTTGGACAGTAAGTGTACTTTATTTCACCATTGTCGTCACGAGTAGTCATACAATTATGCAAATAATCTTCCATACTAACAAGAGTATTTTCGTACTTCTCGTCACTTACATCACCATTCAACAAATCAAAATAATTATCTTTTGCTTTATTAAAATTTGTCATAACAGAATTATGACCTCCTTGTATTATTTTCAAACATAACGTCAAAATAGCTACTAAATTCACATTTTTAAACATTAAAGCAATACTTATACTAATAAAATTACTAATTCGAAAATAGTGTCTATTTTGACGTTTAAATTAATCTCAATATGATATATCTATTTTATATTAGACTCAACTTCTTCTAAAAATTCTATTAAGTCTCTCTTATTTCTTTTTAACCATCTATTATAATCTTTATATTTTGTGTCAAATGCGTCTTTTAATTTATTGAATCTTTCTGTAAGCTCTTGTCCAAATCTTTTTGTAAACTTACTTTCTTGCTCGTCTAAAGATTCTTTCTTGCTTTTATATCCCCATACAACAGGACAGTTATCTCGATTCCAAGCCTTATCCCAACCTTCCGGCTGTGACTCAGCTTCACAATAAATTGTAAGATTAGAACATTCATCAAACACTGCATTTCCCATGTAGAAAACACTATTAGGAATTACTATTGTTTTTAATTCTGAACATTGATAAAATGCTCCATTATCTATGTGCGTTAGACTGTCAGAAAGTTCTATGCTTTTTAAATCTCTGCAATCGGCAAACGCTCCGAGTCCAATGCTTTTCACGCTGTTCGGAATTTTTATGTCTGTTAAACTACCACACTCTGCAAATAGATAATCTGCGATGCTTGTTAAATTATCAGACAGTTTAATTCTCTTTAAATTAGTACACATGAAGAATGTATTCTTTCCTATATATGTAACGTTGTTTGGTATTTCAATGTTTTTTAGAGCATAACAACTATTAAACGCATCTCCTTCTATAGTTGTTACACTGTTTGGTATTTCAATGTTTTTTAGAGCATAGCAATTACAAAATGTAAAACGCCCTATAGATGTTAAACTGTTTGATAGTTCTGCACTTGTTAATTTATTACAACTAAAAAACACATAATCTCCTATATCTGTTACACTGTCTGGAATTTTTATGTGCTCTAAGTCATAACAACGATAAAATGCACCGCCACCAATACTAACAACACCATTTGGTATATTTACATTTTTTAAGTGTATACAACTATTGAATGCAGAGTCTGCTATGCTTGTCACACCTTCTGGAATTGTTATAGTAATACTAGACTTATACTTATTTGACGAAATAACTACATCGTCTACTACTTCAGCTGTGACATCAGTATCAATTCTTTCAGCTTTAATAATAATCTCGCTGTGTAATAACTTTAAGACATCTTCTAATTTAGAATACGCAGTGTAGTCAAGATTATCTTTAGCATTGTAGATTTCGAAATTAGTTTTTTCAATATAATAATCTGAAACAACTTTATTTACATTTATCACTCTTGGATATAAAGCAATTGCATATTTTGCTAACATTGTTTTAGCGTCTAACAAGTAGTAAAATTCTATTCCACGACCTGTGTAATTATCCCAATGTTCTTTAGCAGCTTTTAAAGAAGGTTTAAAATTTACATCTCCATAATGACCGTAACGTCCAGTTGTACACCAACCAGAGCCTGTACCTAAATTCATAGAAGCGATTACATCTAAAGGTTGATATACTTTATACCCATCTTTCTCGCCTAGATAATTATATTTTCCTTGAATCTTAGTTAAATCACCTGCATCTGTTTTTGCTTGCAGATTATGAAGTATATTTTGCATATCTTCTACACTCGTGTTCTTTACATGATATAAAATATCAGTAGAAATCTTATTATTCTTTAATCTATCTTTTGACTTAATAAACCAATCATAGATTTCTTGTCCGAATTTGTTAACAAACTTTTTGATATCTTCTTTTGCTTCTTTTAGCACAGCTTCTCTTAAAACAGGCAATTCAACATAATCATACCCACTATTAGCTAAAGCTTTTATTCTATGTCTTCCATCACTAATATGATATTTACCATTCTTATAAACAACAGAAGGTACATCAGAAGGATTTGTATTCTTTTCAGGGTCATATTTATATTTAGATATATCATCTCCCCAAATTATTTCATGATAACTTCCTAAATCATTATAATCATTTAATCCAGGGTCATCTCTTAATAAATCATCGATAGCTACCTTTTCAATACTATAGTTCTTATAATAATCCTTATATCTATTATTTATAGCATCTATATGTTCTTTTGATAAATAAGCTATTTTTTCTTCTGTCAAATTTTCATTTCTTCTATTCCAATAAGATAGAGCAACTGCATATCTTTGCTTTCTATCAGGATATTCATCTTTAGTCACAGACATAAATCTATTAATGAAATCTTTCTTACTTTCATCTTTATTTGGATATACTTCATTTAATTCTAAACTCTTCTCAGAACGTTTGAAATTTTTTTCCTTGACATTTATGTTACTCATCTTCTCTGAGACGACCCAAGAAGCATCTTCAACTACAAGAACTGGAAACTTAACATCATTCCAGCCGAATAATTCAGCTGCTGCGTACATTCTATGCAATCCTTCTTGACCTTTATAATTTTTCGAAAAACTTAAAAATGTAATAGGAAATTTTTTCTTTTTATTAATAATTACATCTTTTAATTTATCAATAATATCTCTATCGTATTCACGTTGTCTTTTCAAATTGTACGCTGTAGTTTTATGTATTCTAGCTGCATTTTTATAATATTCTTGCGGAGTCATATATTTAATATGACCGACGACACCTTTGTGATTTTCCATATATCTTTTAGTTTCTTCGTCTGCTGATGGCAATAGTTGATTATAAAAACTCATGCCTGTTTTAGTAATATCAAAAATGTCTGTGCCGCTAACAGCACCTGTTCCGTAATCATAATCTTCTTCAATATTTCTACTAAATCTAGTTGAAAAATTTCTCATAAAAATTGCTCACTTTCTTTAATATATAATACAATTCATCTCTAAATTTAGCACTAAAAAATGAACTCATTTTACTGAGTTCATGCGTATTTAGATTAAAACTAATTGATTATCATAGTAATCTTGTCTGATTTTTTTATCACCATCAAAATTAATCATTACAGTGTATACACCATTTTCAATAGATTCAATAACTCCTGTATAATCATACAGAGGGTCTTCTGCATCTACAACTTTAACTTCAGCATTAATTTCTAATTGTTCATGTAAAGAATTTTTAAAATTTTCTTTTAAGCTTTCATTTGCATCTGCATAATCACCTAAATCATTTATATATTCATAGTCGTCTTTCCATTCGTCATACGCTTTATCTTTAACAAGAGTTTTAACAATGTCGATGAAATCTTCATCATCTTCTAAATCTTCATATCGCATAGCTAAGCTATAGATATCATTATCTTTACCGTCGATAGCTATGTCAAACTTACTGTACAAAAATCTTGAAAAAGCTTCTGCGATTTCGTCAGTTTTTAATTCATACTCATAAAGTTCTTCTTTAGACCTATCATCATACTTAAATTTAAATTCTACTGTCATTATTACTCACCTTCCTCATACTTCTCTAACAGAAGTTGTAATTTTGAATACTCATTTTCAACATCTGTAATAGTCTCAATGTAATATTTCAACGACGTTTCATTTTTAGCTAGAGCTTTATATTGCTTTAGTTTAGATAGCCACTTACTGCAATGCTCTATTGCATATTTAACATCATCAATATTATCTATCATGTAATATTTGATATCAAGTAATTTAGCATCATTATTTTTATTCATATTCATATTACCTCAATTCTTTACCCAATAAGCATAAACAGCTCTTTTACTATTAATAATTTTATTTCCAAAATCATCAAAATATTCTTGTATCGAGCAGTTATAAGTGTCATGAATAACACCATCTCTAACATTCGTTAGATGTTTACTTACTCTGACAATTAAGTTACCTTTAGGCAATTCTTCTTCTGTTAAATGCATTTGAACTCCTTGCCCTACTTTACAAGTAACTACTTTCGTCCAGCCTAAGTTTTTTAATAATTTGTCAACAGTATCTTTACAAACACCGTTACGAGCTGATGATTTCCTACGTCTCTCGTTTTTAGAAAACTCTTGAATCATATTATAAACTATCATATAATCCATATTTGTAGCGTTACTTACAGCTCTACAAACACAATCGCCAACATTTTCAGCTTTAAAATACTTTTCTCTGCCGCCAGTTGAATAAACAAATTTCATAGTTATGACCTCCAATTATTAATCACAGTAATATTATATCACAACATAAATGATTTGTCAATAGATTTTATAAAATTAATTAAAAATAAAATAAATAACCCATAATAAGATAACAAGCACACTTCCAAAAATTACAGAAATTATAGCTGTATTTCTTGTATACCAACTTTTTAAATTAGTAGGCGTTTTAATATTACATAAAAACGGCAACAGTACACATCCGACAATAATTACAACAGTTAAAAATAAATTAACAAGCATAGATTTAAATTCCTTTCTACTTCTCTACAATAACTATATGAAAACCTTCTTATACTACACATAAAGTTCTTTATCGATAATCTGATTAGTATTATAATATTTAATGTTTTTAATAGCATTTATATCAAATATATAATATCTGCTTTTCGCAGAATTTTTCAAAAAAGTAATAGGAATCAATTCGTATTTATCTCCTACTTCAATCATGTATCCAGACGCTTTTAAATTATTATGAAACTCGATTGTAATAGGTTTCTTTAAAGCTAAGAGATGAATAGCATCTCTAGTATATTTTTTAATTTTGTTATTTAATACTGTACTCATACTATTCATCTCCTATTTAAGCTTCTTCACTAAAACTCTATAATGTAAACATTGAACATCATAGCCACCTGCCATAATTGTTTCAACTCTTGCACGACCATCTTTTCCTGCAACTATACCATTAAGTTCGCCTTGTTTATTACCGATAGTCAATGCACTAACGTCAGTTATTTCACCAACCACTTTTGTCACTCTTGCAATAAAATCTTGATACTTTAAAGTTTTTTCATCTTCGATAATCTTCGCTAATTTTTCTGTGTTTATTTCTTTTCTATACGCATTTTCAACAACACTCTTAGATAGTGAAGTTATATCTTCATAATATTTTTTTCTAAAATTATTAAGACGCGCGTATTCTTCATACTTCGAATTGAAAGTTTGTGAACTTAACCATTTCTCCTCTTCTTCAAGTTGCTTAATCTTTAAATCACAATACAACTCAGCATTTTCTAAATAAAAATTATAAGCTGATTTTGCCCAATTATCTAAAAACTCTACTAACACTTGAATCTTCTCTTTGTTTTCAAAATTTTCAATTTCTTTTATCTTAGTCTCATATTTTTTAATAGTAGCTTTAATTGAATCAATATCATTAAGCGCTTCTCTATAGGCATAGATGTGAGCTCCTACACCGTACTTACTAAACTCTACATGATTAAATAACACTCTAGTGTTATCTGGTCCCCATTTATAGTACTTGTCAAGCAGCTCCTTAACTTTTTCACTCATTAGTTTACCATTCTTTTCTGCTCTTCTCTCAGCTGCAGCTAACTTATCTAGTGCTTTATCGATTCTTTCTTGTAATTGTTCTTTTGTCATTGCCATAATTAATTACCTCACTTATTTATCGTTTGCACTAATATTATATCACAAATAATTAATTTTGTCAATAGTTTTTTCAAAAAAGTTAAAAAAATTTAATATCAGACTTACTCATCAAGCCACTGTTTAATTAATTTCTTTTCTTCAGAACTCAAATGTACTTCTATTCCATTAAACGTTACAACATCAATAGAATGAAATGTGCCTTCACCTAAAGTATCAATACTCTCTTCTATTTCTACATAAGATTTTAAAATTTCTAATATCTTCAAAGCTTTTTGAAGTTTTTCTTGGTCAGTCATATTTTAATTCATCCTCTTTCCATAACTTTTTTCTCATTTCAAATTATCAACCTCTTCATAAACATATGTAGCTTGACCTGCATCATAAATTTCGACAAAATTAAATCTTCTCATCAGTTCTTCATTAGAAGTTCCTTTACCGAAAAAGCCATACTCATTTCCTAAAAGCTGGTCAAATCCTCTCGCAAGAAGTAAGTTATTTGTTATATGCTTCTTTGTCTTTGTGTTGTACCAATGTTTTCCTATAGTAATATCTTTAAGAGTGAATCCTAATTTTTTGTATACATCACCTGCAAACTTAGATAAATCACAATAAGAAATAACTGAAAGAGGATTATACTTATTTATAAAATAATTAAAAAGTTTTTCAGCTCCACCTATAATATATGCAGATGAACAATAACGTAATAATTCATAATTATATTTTTTATTATATCTAGATTTTCCAAACGTCATAATTGACACCAACTCGTCGTTATAAAATAAGCCTATATTTATCTGCGATTTCGTATAATTCTGCAAATGATATTTAACTATAAACTCTTTAGCTGTTCTGCTATCAACTTCTTTAATGACACATTTTCTAGCATAAAGCTTTTCTCTTAGTTTTAATAAATTTAAAACTTTATTAACATCGTCCCAGTCCCATATACATACGCAACGATAACCATTCTTCTTTGCGAATTGACATTTATCGAAATGATAAGTTCTTGACTTAATAAATTTCTCGCCGAAAGGAGACCAAGTACTGTTGTGAGTTGCTGTCGGATTTACTTCTATTAAAATATTACCTACTTTAAAATCATATGAATATCTTTCAATGACAAATTCCTGCTCAAACTCTATATTATTAAGTCTAAGTAACTCTGCAAATTTTATATTAGGTCCACTATTTGCAGAAAATCCGCCATGGTATCTAGTCTGAGGAAGTAAAGTTGCATAGTCAACGCCATATCTTTCTCGACAAGTTTTAGCTATAGCAGTTTTTATCTTAAGTTTCGAACTAGACATTTGTGCAGGATTCTTGACGCCGTATTTACTAAGTAAAGATTCTTCTCGTTTAATTGCTTGATGAGAATAAAACTTGTCTAATGAACCATATTTATTCTCACAGCACTCTTTTATGTAATCAACTCTTTGAAACTGATTAACGACTCCGTATCTCTCAAGATTAGTAGCTTCAACTTTTCTTTTAATCTCTTCTGAACCACTAGCACTCGGTGTGCCATATCTTTCTAAACAAGTTTGTCTAATCTTCTCACTGTTATTATAATTAGCATTTCCGTATCTCTTTTCTTTAGTACTTTTAATCTTTTGAATGTTCTCTCTCGTCTGAGAAACATTCTCTACACCGTATCTTTCAAGATTAGTAAATCTTGCGTTCTCTGTTTTTGTGTGAATTTGAATGTTATTCTCAGCTAAAAACTTAATTAGAACATAGTGAGATATATTAAAATGTTTTTCCGTTTGAACAGACGAATGAGTTTCATAGTAATCTTTTACTTCATCAACATCAAGATTTAATAATTTTTTCATAATTCATTTGATTATACCTTTCATTATATAATACAATGAAATTTAATAAAAAAAAAGAGACTTCAATTAAGAAGTCTCTTATGATTCAACATTTTCTTATGCAGCTTTTGTGTTAATAACTTGAGCATTAGCTGTAGTAGGGTCATTAGTAACAACACCTGCAACTAATAGTTCAGGATTTAACATTTCTAGAGCGTACATTGTGCTGACTTTTTATTTATTGCAATTCGTTAAATTACAATGAGATTAAATATGCAAAATATTTTGTATATTTAAATTTCTCCTTTATCTTTCAATAAAGTATAGACTATATCTTCATCTCATTTAGAGATGCACATCTTTTCGATTTAAGGGATTCTCACCCACCACTTGGCCCTACTCCTGTTGTGAAATTTCATCACCTGTGGGATAGTCGTTGAACGTTCCTTGCATTAAACAAGGCTTCGCTGCTGATTGTCCATTTACTGATTTTTAGGATTTAACCATGAATCAATTCTTCAACTTGTTTCTACTTTCGTAACCTTTATAAGGCTTGAAGACTTTAGGAGTTCCCAGCAATTAGATGTGTAATCGATGCATATCTCTATGCAAAGGGCCTCAGCAATTATAAATTACTGTGTAATTAAGCCTTGTGACATCGCTCCATCTGCATATCCAAGTAGTTGAGTTGGCACTATTGCCATGTAAGGAGCATAAACAGCTGCAGAGCTCATAAAGTCTTCACCATTTACACCAAGTACAAATTTACCTGCTTCGATATTTGGAGTAACAAATACTTTAACGCCATTTAATGTACCGCACATGTAAGGACCATTAACTGTGCCGATTGATGCGGCTTTGAATCCTTTAATAAATGTTAACATTGGTAAAATGTCAGATGCGATTAACATATAGTTAGGCATAAATCTCTTTGTTTTATCATAAATAATTTGTTTTGCAATTTCAATCTTTTCAGCAAAGCCTTCATAATGTTCTGCTTTACTAATTCCGATAGGAACTGCTTTATTGAATGCTAAGTTTGCATTTACTTCTGCTTTTTCGATTAACAAGTCTGTAATTTCTGTGTCAATTTCCAATTATGTTACGCTTATGTCGTTTTTACATAAACTCTTTACATCACTGTAAAGTTCAGACTATATCATAAACCAATATTGTTTTATCCTTTATTGGTTTCCTCGCACTTCGAATTCACTCGAATTCTACTCTACTTGTTTATTCATTAAGACATTTCTTCTTAATTATACTTTCGATAGTCGTTGAACGTTATTTAAATGTTATCCATTTAAATCTTCGCTTCTGATTAACTCATGTAATAATGAGCTTTTCCAGAAATTCACGAGGTTTTCCGTATTATATTGCTATAATAGGGTACAAAATCTATACGCTAATTGTCCACATGCATTAGCTGCAACTTGTTGTGCTAAATCAAAACCGTAATCTTGTTTCCTTATTTTATTTAATATCGTTAATATTAAATGTATTGATTTTACCTATGTTTGACGTGATACCATTTATCACTAAATATGAATCGTTTTTGGGATATACAATAAGTAATTTAATTTTATTACTTTTAGCAGCATTTAATTTTTTAACATCTCGAACAGTCCAAGTCTTCATGTCGTAGCCCTTGCCTTGCATCAACGAAAGATGTGTTATGCACTTGTCATCTGCTTCATCATATGGCTTAAACCCGTGTGTCTGATGACCTTGATATTCTATAAATAAATCTTTTGACTTAATATAGAAATCACAGCTAAACGGATATCTTCGCAAATCTATGTACTGACGAATTACATCGTTAGAATCAAATATCAGCAGCAATTTATTATAAAATAATTCTTCTGCTTTAGATTTAATGTTCGAATTATTCAAAGACTTCGTAATTCTAGCTTTCATAATTGCATCTTCGGTGTTAGCATACATAGAACGAACTTTATATATGTTCAATTTAACATCGTCAGATAAATTACGCCAAGATGCACTAAATTTTCTAGCACGTGCAAGTTCTTTTTCTTTTGACCATTTAGAACGTTCTAATTTCACAGACTCCGCCATTGTACGAACTGAAATATCGTATCGAATGAGATAGTTTCTCACACTCTTCGTACAACAATGATAGTAATTTGCTATTTCTTTTGAAGTCATCTCTTTTACAATATACATGTCATACAACTCATCTTTGTTCAAATTCAATTTCTTATTATTATTTCCCATTTATTTCAAACCTTATAATTAAATCAATAACTTCTTATGCTTTCGCACAAGAGAAGACTATATCTTCATCCTCTCATAACTATGAGTTAGGATGCTCCCCACTTCGAATTCACTTGAATTCTACTTCCACTTACGGAATAGTCGTTGAACTTTCTTCATATCATTTCTGACTTAGAAGCTTAGCTGCTGATTATCCATTTTTAATGACTTTTAGAATTTTGTTCATGAGTCATCTTATAACTTTTTTCCACTTTCGTATCTATACGCATATCTTTTCAAATTTCGCTTTAGAATATAAGCTTTAGGATTTTCCAGCAATTCGAGGAGACCTCAATGCATATCTCTATGCAAGGAGCCTATTCTTTTCAGATTAAGCTTGGTACGCTGCCATTTGTGACACTTGTGTTGCAAATATATCGTTTCCATATATTTTCTCTATGTCGCCATAGAGGTCAGACTATATCATACTCTAGTTTACATCTAGAGTCCACGCACTTCGGATTTACTTAAATCCTACTCTACTCGCTTCGTGTATCATTTCAAATACCTTATTTTCAATTAATTTAATAATCTATAGCTTTCGATAGTCGTTTGGCTTTCCTTATATCTTTGTATAAGGCTTAGGTCCTGGTTGTCTTATTAACTGACAAATTAATAAGGTTTTCCAGATAAGAGTGTATTTCAACTCATTCACGTGGTTTTTCATAAATAATTTAATTAGAGTTTTCTAATAACACAAAGTAATTTATCGTGTTTGTAAATATTTTATTATTTATGCTACTACAAATTAATAGTATCAATTACGTTACAAACATATCGTTTCCATATGTTCTCTATACGTTACCGTATAGTTCAGACTATATCATAATCTACTATTGTTTTATCCTTTAGTAGATTCTCAGCACTTCCATCTTACTTAAGATGTACTCTACTCGTTTATTCATGCAAATATTTCTTTTGCACTATACTTTCGATAGTCGTTAAACCTTTCTCTAAAGATTAGAGACTTGGCTTTTGATTGTCCTCTAACATAGCAAATTGTTAAAGGAGTTTCCAAAAATTCACTGAGTTTTCTTAGTTATTTCATGTTAATTCTTTCTATAACATTTATAAACTAAGCCGCAACTATTTTTACGGCAATTCTTCTAGCTTTAGCAATTAGAGGAATTGATGCCATTTCAGCGTTGTAGATAGGTAGGTCATTTTGAGGAATGATTGTGTTATCATAAACATATGCTACCTTATCACCTTGTGCAGGAGTATATTCTGCAATTGTCTTTGTTTCAGCTGCTCCGCCTGCTGCAGGAGTAACTAATAATTCTTTTGTGCCATTGTCAAATGCTTTTAGAACTGGAGTCCATGCTGGAGCAAATGAACCTTGAGCACCTGCTTGCGCTACTGTTTCAACAACTCTGTCACCAGTATAGTTAACATCAACTTTACCTAGACGGAATGGGTCGTTAAATACGTCGCCTTGTTTTGTTTGACCTTTGTTAGAACCAGCAGTATATTTAATATAAGTAATATATCCGCTGAAACTTGACATTGGATGTACAATTACCAAATCATGCTTTTGTGTTACGTCTATACCGTTTCCGTATAAACTCTATATATCACTATATAGAACAGACTATCTCTTTATCCAATTTTGTAGTAACCTTAATTGGACACTTCGCACTTCGGATTTACTTAAATCCTACTCTACTCGTTTACTCATAGTTATATTTCTTAACTACTACACTTTCGATAGTCGTTTGACCTTCTAAACTATTCTTAATAGTTTAGCTTGGCTCAG
>ERZ808277.21-NODE-21-length-137595-cov-24.744649_pt1 | contig 137595 bp, 107 predicted proteins | sample MGYA00521240_ERZ808277 | MGnify/ENA primary metagenome ERZ808277 (study PRJEB31516, sample SAMN03275599) | gut metagenome | biome: mammalia-associated habitat; material: feces | host: Papio cynocephalus | place: Kenya | collected 2012-07-17 ... | reverse complement strand
GGACTAATGGGACTAATGGGACTAATGGGACTAATGGGACTAATGGGACTAATGGGATGGATGAGACTAATGAGACTAATGGAACAGATGGGACAGATGGGACAGATTTGGCTACAGGGAGGAATCGGATATGCTTTCTATATGCAAGACTTGCCTTTAAGAAACCAATGAAACAGACGGGCAAAAACAAAGCCGTTGTCAGAAAATTTGGGTGTGTGAGAAAAATACGCTATCTTCGCAAGCGAATCTACCTCCGCAGGAGACAATGACTTGTAAAGGATTATCCCACGGTATTGTAGATGACATATTGACCGGCGTCTTTTGACGCTTTGATCTTGGCGGTTCTAAATGTGGCAATTTTCAATCTATAACCAAGACGAAGCAACAAGATACGCCTACATAGTGTGTATTCATATACGCTTATGCTGTATCCGCAAGGATACAGCACTTGTGTGTATTTACATACGGCGTAGGGTATGGTGTTGCTCGTTCAGTTATGGATGGGCTATGCCACAGCCTTGAACCGCAGGACGAGATAACACTCGAACCTGCGCTTTTTTTATGTCTGCCAAGATTCAAAAAGCAACACGAATTATGGCAGAACAACAAGTTCCAACCGTACAACCTTCTCCCGCGCGGCAAGTCAAGTCGCGTGAGCGTGTGCAACAGCATGGCGAAGTGTTTACGTCCGAAAGGGAAGTAAACGCTATGCTCGATTTGGTCAAACACGAGACGGAGCGTATCGATTCCCGTTTCTTGGAACCCGCCTGCGGCGACGGCAATTTTCTTGCGGAGATACTGCGCCGCAAACTGTCGGTGTGCCGCCGCTTTGTGGAGCAAAAGAAAAACACCCGTCTCGAATACGAGAAGAACGCCGTCTTGGCGGTCAGCAGTATCTATGGTATCGAACTCCTGCGCGACAATGCGGAGACGTGCCGTGAGCGGCTGTTCCGTATCTTTGAAACTGAATACCGCAGTCTATTCGGCGAAGCCGTTAACCCCGACTGTCTGCGCAGTATCCGCTACCTGCTTTCCAAAAACATTATCCAAGGCAACGCCCTCACCTACCACCGTGTGGACGACCCCGACAAGTGGATTGTCATTTCCGAATGGAGCCTCCTCGGCAGCGGAATGATGAACCGTCGCGACTACGAGTTCAGTTATATGGTGGGCAATACCGTCGGCACCGACCTGTTTTCCGATACGCCATGCCAAACTTTCCCGCCTGCCCATTTCCTGCAACTCAACCCTCAATCCTACCATGAATAGAGAATATAACCCCGATGTACTCAACTGCATTGCCAACCTCAGCAATGACGAAGTCTTTACCCCTCCGCAGTTGGCAAACCAAGTGCTGGATATGCTCCCGCAGGAGTTGTTCAGCAGTCCCGATACCACGTTTCTGGATCCGTTTTGCAAGTCGGGAGTTTTCCTGCGAGAGATAGTGAAACGCCTCGACCGCGGGCTGGCAAATGCCATTCCCAACCGCCAAAAGCGTATCGACCATATTCTGCACAAGCAGGTCTTCGGAATCGCCCTTACCGAATTGACCTCGCTGCTCAGCCGCAGGACGCTCTATTGCAGCAAGTCCGCCAACAGCGAACACAGCGTCAGTTATTTCGACAACCCGCAAGGGCATATCCTATATACCCCACTCCACCATACGTGGCAGAACGGCAAATGCAAATACTGCGGTGCAAGCCGTGAGGTCTATGACCGCGGTACTGATGCCGAGCAGTATGCCTACCAGTTCATTCATACCGACAATCCCTCTAAAATCTTCAATATGACTTTCGATGTAATCATCGGCAACCCGCCCTACCAGTTGAGTTTTGGTTTGGAAGGTGCCAATAGTTCCAATGCCAAATCTATATACAACTTGTTTATATCGCAGGCAATACTACTTGCTCCGCGATATTTGGTTATGATTACTCCAAGTCGTTGGATGACAAAGACATCTCAAGGTATTCCCGAAAGTTGGGTAGACGAGATGTTATCAGCCAATCATTTTAGAGTAGTACATGATTTTGAAAGTTCAAATGATTGTTTTCCTGGTGTATCAATAATGGGTGGTGTAAGTTACTTTTTATGGGAAAAAGATTATATAGGAACGTGTATATACCATTATCATTATTCAGGAAACAAGAAAGAGGTTACTCGCGTGGCAAAATTAGATGCTTTTGATGCAGGTATTGTTGTTCGTGATCCTCAATCATATATGATATTGGAGAAGATAATTAAGATAGAGGGAGATTATTTTCAGAAATCGGAAAATAATTTTGAAGGACTTGTAAGTCCTAAGCATTATTTTGATGATAGCACTCTATTAACTTCCAACTGGAATGGTTATAGTAATGTTAAAGATAACATATATAGTATCAAGTACTATCTGAATATACACAATGAGCGTACTTATCGCTGGATAGCAGAAAAACAAATTCCGAAAAATAGGGAAACAAAGAATTTGCACAAAGTGTATATTCCTGCTGCTAATGGTTCAATGGATTTTGTATTAGGAAAACCATTTTATGGAGAGCCAAATAGTGTTTGTTCACAAACTTATTTGGTGATAGGGTACAATGCTAACTTGTCGAAAATAGAGTGTGAGAATATTATATCCTACATTAAAACACGTTTCTTCAGATATTTAGTTGGTATCAAAAAGAAAACACAGAATGGACCTCGTGGCGTTTATCAATTTGTCCCCCTCCAAGATTTCTCGCACCCTTGGACAGACGAAATGCTATACTCCAAATACCGTTTGTCCTCTCAAGAAATCGCCTTTATAGAATCCATGATCCGCCCTATGGATTGATTCGAATAGAAACATCTTTCCTAAAATAAAGGAAACTGTTTGCCAATCTTTCCTTTGTTTAAGGAAACAATCAACCTGCCAAAATGATGTTGCGGCAGTCTTATAAAGTGTTCTTTGAAAAATTGTACCTGACAGGTTTTAGTGCAAAGGTGAAGCAAGCATCCATTTCCAGGCAGGGATGACACGAATACTTAGTCCTTTGTATTCGATAGTATCTTCTTGATTGTGAGTAACAATACAGAGATTGGTGCAGTGTGTGGCGTTATGGGCTTCTATCAAACCTGCAATCTCGCGTTCACGGGTTTCCATATCTTCCATTTGCCAACATACTTGTATCAATTGTAGTACTTGATCTTCGTGTTGCACTACAAAATCGCACTCTTTATCCCCCGTAAAATAGCAGATTTTGTCCAACTCTCCACAGGAGCGGCATAAGTGCAAGAATACACTGCTTTCCAATAGTTTTCCATCGTCCTGACTATGCGGTAAGAGTATATTCTGACGCATTCCGTTATCAATAAAGTAGTATTTTTTCAAGCCCTGTTCCTCACCAATCAGAGATGATATATAGCGTGGAACACGGATGAACATAAAACTTTCACATACGTAATCCGCCCACAAATATAGTTCGTCTTTGCTGATTTTCAATCCTTGCGAACGTATGTCATTGTAGATACTATTGATACTGGTCGGTTTAGTTACATTGTTCATAATGCGCTTGACAAAATAGCGTAGTACGCCCACATTACTGATCTTGTGGCGTTCTACCAAATCTCTGAACAACATTGCATTATAATAACTTTGTAACTGTTTGTCTCTCAGAGTTTGATCTTGTGTCAGCACCACTTCTGGGAAACCGCCCTGACGGTTATATGTGTCCCAAGCCAAACGGAGACGGGTGGTTTGTTGTTCGTCCAAGCGTTCGGTCGGAATATCAAGGAAATGGCAGTATTCTGCAAAACTCAAAGGGTATGTTTTGTATTCCAAAGCCCAACCGCGTAGTGTGGTGGCAATCTCTTGACTGAGCATTTTGGCATTGCTTCCGCTGATGAATATATTGGGGCAATAGTTCTTGAATACCCGCATTACAAACAGTTCCCAACCATCGATGTTCTGTATTTCATCAAAAAACATATATACGTCCTCAAGCGGAATGTTCGGATATAGTTCACGATAGGCTTCCAATACTTCATTCAGGTTTTGCACATTCATCTCAGCCAACCGCTCGTCATCAAAGCCCATCCATAAGATATTTTTTGGGGATACACCACTATTGACCAATTCATTGATGGCAATTTTCATTCTGCTGGATTTGCCGCAGCGTCGTACACCAGGGATAGTAATGATTTTTCCTGAATGTAACGGCAAACGTTCTTCACGCTCTTTGAGCGCAAAGGGAATGTGATCCTGATTGAGAACAATGAGTTGTTTGATGACATCTCTCAGCATAGGAGTAACAGTTATATTATAATATGCTTCCTTGTTTTTAGGAAAGAAAGTAGGATATTTTTCCTCTATTTCAGGAAACTCGTCTGCAAAGGTACATATTTTTCCCAAAGAATGCAAGAAAAAGAGATAATAATTGACAATTTATACATAAAACATTAGATTAACCTATGGCAGCAAACGAATTATTACGCCGACAGGTGTCGGAACGCCCTATTATTTACGCCTATTCCGATACGCGTTACCCCGGTATGCTCAAGGTGGGCTTCACCTCGCGCAGTATTGAGGTGCGTATGCACGAGCATTACCCCACGTTGGTGCCGGGGCAGTCGTGGCACGTGGAGTTGGTTCGCTCCGCCATGCGGCAGGACGGCTCTGTTTTCTCTGACAAAGAGGTGCACCGTGTGTTGCGCAATGCGCATATCCCCAACCCCGAAGGCGAGTGGTTCTGCTGCAATGTCCGGCAGGTGGAGCAGGCGATAGCCGCTGTGGCAAACAACGAGACCACACTCCTTGCCCGCACCCGCGATTTCCGTATGCGCCCCGAGCAGGCGGAGGCGGTGCGCAAGACGGCGGCGTATTTCCGTTCCTTTGCCCAAGACCCTGCCAACGAGGGGATGACGGCGCATTTCCTCTGGAATGCCAAGATGCGTTTCGGTAAGACCTTCACCGCCTATCAGTTGGCACGCGGGATGCACTGGAAACACGTCTTGGTGCTGACTTTCAAACCCGCCGTCAAGACCGCTTGGAAAGAGGACTTGCTTACCCACAAGGATTTTGCCGACTGGGTCTTTGTCGAAAAACAGGACAACCGCGAGTTCAACCATGTGGACTTGACGCAGCGTTTTGTCTGTTTCGCCTCGTTCCAGGACGTGCTCGGCACCAACAGCGTCGGTGGTATCAAAGCCACCAACGAGTGGATTCAGACCGTGCCGTGGGATTGTATCATCTTGGATGAATACCACTTCGGCGCGTGGGGCAAGAACGCCAAAGAGTTCTACAACAAGCAGGATGTCGCCAACCGTATCATAGAGGAAACCCGCAGTCTCTATGCCGAAGATGCGTCTTCCCGCAAAGAATTGGAAATTCGCGAGACGTTTGACGAAGAACTGATGCCGCTTCAGACCCGCTATTATCTCTATCTGTCGGGTACGCCCTTCCGTGCCATCGCGAGCGGTGAGTTTATCGAGGAGCAGATTTTCAACTGGACGTACTCCGATGAGCAAGCCGCCAAAGAGGCGTGGCAAGGGGCGGACAATCCCTACAAAGCCCTGCCGAAAATGGTAATGCTCACCTACCAACTCCCCGAAAAAATACGCGAGGTGGCGGAGCAGGGCGAGTTCAACGAGTTCGACCTCAACGAGTTTTTCCGTGCCGAGAACGACCGTTTTATCCACGAGGAGTATGTGCAGAAGTGGGTGGATCTGATTCATGGTGCCTATACGGAAAACATTGTTTCCGACCTCAAACTGGCGGCGGAGAAACCGCCAATGCCTTTCTCCGATGCCCGCTTGCTGGACTATCTGCGCCATACCTATTGGTTCCTGCCCTCCGTTGCGGCTTGCCGTGCGATGGTGCACTTGCTCCGCAAGCCCGTGAACCGCAAGTTTTTCGAGCGTTTTCATATCATCGTGGCGGCAGGCAGCGAGGCGGGTATGGGTGCCGATGCCGTCCTGCCCGTATATGCAGGGATGGGCAACCCGCAGGAGAACTACACCATTACGCTTTCGTGCGGCAAACTCTCTACGGGCGTTACTGTCAAGCCGTGGACGGGTATTTTTATGCTCCGCAATTCGTCCTCGCCCGAGACCTATTTCCAAGCCGCTTTCCGTGTGCAGTCGCCGTGGACTATGCGCAACGAGTGGGGCGAAGAGGTCGTCCTGAAGCCGCTCTGTTATGTGTTTGATTTTGCCCCCAACCGTGCCTTGCGCCAAGTGGCGGAGTATAGTTGCCGTCTGAGCGTCAATGACCACAACCCCGAGCAGAAAGTGGCGGAGTTTATCCGTTTCCTGCCTATCCTTGCCTACGACGGCAGCAGTATGAAGCAGATTGATGCGGCGGGTATCTTGGATATGGCTATGTCGGGTACCACGGCTACCTTGTTGGCTCGCCGATGGGAAAGTGCATTGCTGGTCAATGTGGATAACGGTACGCTCAACCGCCTGTTACACAGTCCCGATGCTATGCAGGCACTGATGAATATCGAGGGGTTCCGTGCGCTCAACCGGGACATCGAAACCATTATCAACAAGTCCGAAGCGGTAAAAAAAGCCAAAAAAGAGAAGGGCGAGAACCTAACACCCCGGGAGAAAAAACAACTGAGCGAGGAGGAGAAAGAATACAAGTCCAAACGCAAGGAGATACAGGAAAAACTCATCAAGTTTGCCACCCGTATCCCCGTCTTTATGTACCTGACCGACTACCGCGAATATACGCTCTATGATGTAATCCGTCAGTTGGAACCCGACCTATTCCGCAAGGTTACAGGCTTGACGCTGCATGATTTCGACTTGTTGGTCTCGCTCGGAGTCTTCAATCGCGAACTGATGAACGATGCCGTCTATAAGTTCAAACGTTACGAAGATGCATCTCTCGTCTATACGGGTATCAATACCCACGAAGGCGAGAACATCGGCGGTTTTGATACCGTCATATCCGCCGAAACCTACCAATCGCAAGCCCCTGTCTTTCACCCCGAACCGATAGAACAGCCTTCCAATCTGCACCCTATGAAAACAGAATCCGGGGACGCGGGCACCTGCAGGGTTCCCGAAAACACAGGGGACGCGGGTGTCCCGCCCGCGATAGAGACGGAACAACTGCACGCCCACAAAGGGCAAGAGCCATCCGCCCCGTGGCTGTCTTTGCAAATCGGGGATAATGTAACCCATCGCTCCCTTGGCAGCGGCACCATCACCTCTATGGATAACACCTATATAAAAGTACGTTTTGTAAATACGGAAAAGAAATTCTATTTCCCAAGTTGTTTTGAAAAAGGCTATTTTATTATGGGGGACCACCCGATAGCGGAAACAGAATAAGATGAAAGAAACCTAAGGGATTCCTTCCCCCTCATAGAGGAGAATAGGGAAACCTCTCCAACCCCTCCAGAGAAGGGGCTTACCATAGACCTCCCATGCTAATTGAAAAGTCCTATAGGAGGGGGTCTTATGCTATAAGAGGGTGCCTGCAAATTGGCTCCATGAGAATGATTGGACGAATTGGACAAATGAGCCGAATGAGACAAATAAGGTCATCTCCCGTTCAGGGGTCGATGAGGGGTGCTTGAGGTCGGCTTGAGGGGTCGTGTTATTTACGATCGGGCGATTTACGATGTAGGATTTTGCGAGGAAGATGACAGGGAGGACAAAAAATCCTCCTATGAGATGATGATAGACGTTCTAGTTGATCGAGAAGTCCTAGGAAGGATGGAACAGGTAGGACTAATGGGACGGATGGGACAGATAGGACATAGGGCTAAGACTGATGAGACTGATGAATCGGGGTAATCACACCAAAACTATAGATATACCCATTGTTTTGATGCGATTGTTCTGTGAAGATGCCGGTGCAGTTGCACAATTATGGGAAAAGCCGTATCTTTGCGAATTAAAACGGCATATAAATCCCCATACAGGAATGATTGATTACATCAGAGGAACTCTAACTGAACTTACTCCGACCTATGCTATTATAGAAGCGGGAGGAGTCGGCTATGAGATAAATATATCCTTACCTACTTTTACGGCACTTTCGGACAAAAAAGAGGATACCCGTCTGTACATAAACGAGATTATCCGAGAGGATGCCCATCTGCTATATGGTTTTCCAAGCAAGCCTGAGAGAGAATTGTTTCTTCTGCTGATCAGTGTATCCGGCATTGGAGCCAATACGGCCCGCATGATCATGTCGTCGTACACTGCAGCGGAGATACGTCAGATTATTGCGACAGGCAATGCGACCGCCTTGTCAAGCATAAAGGGTATAGGCGGGAAAACGGCACAACGCATTATTGTGGAACTCAAGGACAAGGTTCTGAAAATAGATATAGCGGGTACTGACACGAAAGAATCCATAGAAACTCCTGCCATAGATACGGATTTGAAACAAGAAGCCGTGGCGGCTCTCACGATGCTCGGGTTCCAAGCCTCCGCATCTGCCAAGGTTGTAGATAAGATACTGGCGGAAGATCCTCTTTGCAAAGTGGAAAAGGTTATTCGCATTGCTCTGAAAATGCTATAAATTATCGTATTCTGAAACGTTTACTATTGATAGGACTGATTGGCGTATCGTCATCGTTGTTTGCCCAAACGGCGGCAGAAGACAGCATAGTTACGCAAGAAGTGGCACAGGACAGTGTCATACTGGCTCCGACACGCGTGAAACAATATGAGAATCCTGATTATGAGACTCTTTCCGCCCCGTCTTCCTCGCTTGACTTGAAAGACCCTGACAACGTAAAGACCGAAGTGGAATACCAGCCATCGACAGGATATTACATCATTCACACCAAGATCGGCGATGTGGACATAGCAACACCCTATCTTATGACAGAGAAGGAGTACGGGCAATACTCGGCGCAACAGGCCATGTCACGCTACTGGCAAGAAAAGATAAGCACCGTAGAACACAATAACGAGAAGAAGTTCGACATCACCGACATGAAATTCAACATCGGACCCGCAGACAAAGTGTTCGGTCCGGGTGGTGTACAACTGAAACTGCAAGGTTCGGCAGAACTCATCTTCGCCTTCAAACACCAGTACTTGGACAATCCCGCTCTGACACAACGAGGAAGGAACAACAATGTATTTGACTTTGATGAGAAGATCCAATTGAACGTAAACGCCTCGGTGGGCGACAAGTTGAAGTTCAACATGAACTACAACACAGAGGCCTCCTTTGATTTTGACCAGCAGAACTTGAAACTCAACTACCAAGGCAAGGAGGACGATATTATCCAGTCGTTGGAAGCCGGTAATGTTTCCATGAATCTGAACAGTTCATTGATTGCCGGCAGTCAGGCTCTGTTCGGCATGAAAGCCAACTTGAAATTCGGCAAACTGAGTGTCCAGGCTTTGATCTCGCAACAAAACTCAGAGAGTCAGACAGTATCCTCCCAAGGCGGTGCGCAGACGACAGAGTTTGAAGTGAGTGCCGACAGTTATGATGAGAACCGTCACTTTTTCCTCGCCCACTATTTCCGAGACAACTATGAGAAAAATATGGCTCAACTGCCATATATCACTTCGGGTGTGAACATCACCCGTATAGAGGTGTGGATAACCAACAAAAGGGGGCAGTATGACAATGCCCGCAACATCATCGCCTTTACAGACTTAGGCGAACATTCCACAGAGCATCTCAACAACAATCACTGGACACCCAAGGGAACAACGGACGCTCCACAGAACAGAGCAAACAGTTTGTACGAGACAGTATCCACGATGTCAGGTATACGCGACATACAGCAAACAAACTCCGTACTGAGCAGTTTGGCGGCATCGGGTGTTATTGGCGGAGAGGATTATGAAAAGATTGAATCGGCACGCCTTCTCTCCAGTTCGGAATACACCTTAAATGCCTCATTGGGTTACCTATCTCTGAGAAGTGCCTTAAACCAGGACGAGATATTGTGTGTTGCCTATGAATATACTTTCAACGGGCAAGTTTATCAAGTGGGCGAGTTCTCCACAGATGCAGGAGATGACCTGAAAGCACCCAATGCATTGATATTGAAGATGCTGAAGACCAGTTCAAATGCACCTACACAAAAGGGACACGGGACATGGGACTTGATGATGAAGAATGTGTATTCCATCGGTGCCATGCAGATGAGTCAGGAGAAGTTCGAACTTTATATAATGTACAGAAACGACTCGGTAGGTACGGATTTGCAATATATATCGGAAGGTGCCATAAAGGGACAGCAATTGCTTCGGGTGATGAATCTTGACCGTTTGGATCAAAAGAACAATGCCAATCCGGACGGCAAGTTTGATTATGTAGAAGGATTCACCGCCTACTCATCAAACGGGCGGATTATATTCCCTGTTTTGGAACCATTCGGAAGTCACCTCAGGAAACAAATAGGCGACCCAACGATCGCGGACAAGTATGTCTTCCAAGAACTATATGATTCCACTCTTGTTATGGCCCAGGAGATGTCGGAAAAGAATAAATTTGTCTTGACCGGAAAGTATAAGGGGTCGTCCGGAAATGAAATCAGGCTGAATGCCATGAACATACCGAGGGGGAGCGTAACTGTGACGGCAGGTGGAGCGAAACTGGTGGAGAATGTGGATTACACGGTGGATTACATCATGGGAACGGTGACCATACTGAACCAATCGATATTGGACGCAGGAACCAATGTGGACGTAAAACTGGAGAACCAATCAACTTTCTCCATGCAGCGCAAGTCGCTATACGGAGCGCATTTGGAGTACGCCTTCTCGCCTGATTTCACTTTAGGCGGAACGATTATGCATATGACAGAACGTCCGCTGACCACCAAAGTGAATACAGGAAGCGAGCCAATCTCCAATACGATATGGGGTATAAACACTTCGTACAAGACGGAATTCATGTGGTTAAGCAACGCCCTTGACCGCATTCCATGGATAACCGCCACTGCTCCATCGACATTGCAAGTGAATGCAGAGTTTGCTCACTTAATCCCCGGGCATACGAGGGATGTAGGCAAAGCAGGATTAGCATATATTGATGACTTTGAATCCACCAAAACCAATGTGGATATTCATTTTCCGACATTCTGGAAACTGAGTTCAACACCTTCGACGTTCTCGGAGTCACTATTGAGCAACAACATTGAATACGGAAAGAACAGGGCCCGACTGGCATGGTACATAGTGGACCCCATCTTCGGTCATGCACAAAACAACACTCCCCAACATATCCGGGACGATGTGAATATGCTTTCCGACCACAGGACGCGTATTGTCTATGAACAGGAGATTTACCCCAACAAAGAAGTATTGGCAACGGAAGACACACGCCTTTCCATACTGAATATATCGTATTATCCGACAGAACGCGGTCCTTACAACATTGTGGCAGACGAGATCGGTGCAGACGGCAAGTTGACCAATCCCGAGAAACGTTGGGGCGGCATGATGCGCAAGTTAGACAACACCGACTTTGAGACATCGAACATTGAGTACATAGAATTCTGGATTATGGATCCGTTCCTTACCAACTCAGGGGCAGATTATGAGGGAGGAGACTTATACTTCAACTTAGGTGACATCAGCGAGGACATCTTGAAGGACGGAAAAAAATCGTTTGAACACGGACTGCCCATCAATGACAACGATGAGAACAGCACCGAGACTACCATTTGGGGGCGTGTTCCAAAAACGACAAGCACGGTAACTGCATTCTCCAATGAAGCAGGGGCAAGAGAGAAACAGGACGTAGGACTGAACGGACTATCAACCGCCAATGAGTTCTTATTTGAACACAACGGCAAAAAACCTTATGCTGACTACGTGAGCGCACTGCGAGCAAAAGTATCTCCAACTGTGATAAACGAATGGGAAGCAGATGTTTTTTCTCCCCTGAACGACCCAGCCGGAGACAATTTCCACTATTACAGAGGTTCTGATTGGGATGAGCAGCGAACAGACATATTAACCCGATATAAGTACTTCAACGGCACAGAAGGAAACTCTCCCGCAACAGAAAACAGCAGGGAAAGTTATGGTACGGCATCCACTCTGCAGCCCGATATGGAGGACATCAATCTGGACAATACACTGAACGAGTATGAGAAATACTATCAATACCGTGTCCAGATACGTCCCAGCATGTTGGAAGTGGGGCAGCAGCACATCACGGAAAAGTTGGTAACAAAAGTCACATTGGAGAACGGAAATACGGAAGAGGTTACGTGGTACCAATTCAAGATACCTATACGCGAATATGATGACCGCATAGGCACTATCCGCAATTTCAAGTCCATCCGCTTCATACGTCTCTTCCTAACGAATTTCAAGCAAGAGACACACTTGCGCTTGGCTTCGCTTGACTTAGTCCGTGGTGAATGGCGTTCCTACACAAAGGATTTGTATGCTCAGACTAACCCGCCGACGAGTTCCGCCTATATGGATGTGGAAGCAGTGAATATTGAAGAGAATGCATCGCGCAGTCCCATAAACTATGTATTGCCTCCCGGCATAAGCCGTCAGACCGACCCCGGTCAAGCCCAATTGATTTCACAAAACGAGCAGGCGATGGTGTTGCGTGTGCATAATCTGTCACCCGGTGATGCCCGTGCCGTATATAAAGCGGCAGGGTATGATATGCGCAACTACAAGCGTTTGCAGATGTTTGTTCACGCAGAGGCTCTCCGCGACGATCCGACACTTTCGGACGGCGACTTGACGTGTTTTATACGACTTGGAACAGACTTAAAGAACAACTACTACGAATATGAGATTCCCCTTTCTCTCACACCAGAGGGACTCTATAACAACGACAACACCGTTGACAGAGGGAAGGTGTGGCCTGCAACCAATATGTTCGACTTGAACTTTGACGTACTGACCAACGCCAAACTGAAACGCAACAAAGCAAAAAGAGCGGGAAATACAGATGTGAGCAACTCAATTGCTTACGAGGACTATGACAGCGATTCCAACAAGCCTAATAACCGGATCACCGTGATGGGTAATCCGACATTGGGAGATGTTACCCATATCATGATCGGGATCCGTAACAGAGGGCAGGCGGTAACATCGGGAGAGATTTGGGTGAACGAACTACGTATGTCGGAATTCAACGAGGATGGCGGTGTTGCGGCAATGGCCAATGTGGCACTCGGTATTTCGGATATTGCCCAAGTAAACATGGCAGGCAGGTTGGAAACGGCAGGATATGGTTCCATTGAGAGCAATGTCCTGGACAGGAATATGGACAACAGGTACCAATTCTCAGTGAGTGCAGCCATGGAGGGAGGACGTTTGTTCCCAGAGCAGGCCAAGTTGCAGATACCGCTCTATGTATCCTATACCAATGAGACCCTGTCACCCAAATATGACCCATTGGATACGGATGTCAAGTTGCAAGAATCACTGAATACTTTCAACACAAAAGAAGAAAGGGATTCCGTGAAGACCATGTCGAATACCGTGCAGAAAAGTACCAACTTCTCCCTGAGCAATGCGAAAGTGAATATCCACAGCAAGAAGCGTGATATGTTCTATGATCCCGCCAATATAACCTTATCCTATTCCTATGCTCTGCAAGACAAACATAGTCCGGAAACAGAACATGACCTGCTGAAAGAGGAGAAAGGCTCTCTGAACTACTCCTACAACTTCAACCCTACGCCATGGGAGCCATTCAAGGATAGCAAGAAGGTTCAGAAACTAAAGTGGATAAAGGAACTCAATTTATACTATCTTCCTCAGAGTTGGGCATTCTCCACAGATATGCAGCGCAGTTTCACCCAGATGAAAATGCGTGACCTTACGGGGGGAATGTCGTCAGACCCGATATTCTCCAAGGACTGGATGTGGAACAGGCACTTTGACTTGAAGTATGATCTGACCAAAACACTGAAATTCACATTTCAGAGTGCAATGAACTCGACCGTGGAAGAAGGACTTCTCACTCCCGAGATCATCAAAGACTACGGTTTCACCAATGACCATTACGAAGCATGGAAAGACACCGTTCTCCGCAGTCTGCGTACCATGGGTTCGCCCTATTCCTACCAACAAGTGTTCACGGCTTCCTACAGCGTTCCCTTTAACCGTTTCAAGGCATTTGACTGGATAACGGCAAGCGGGAGTTACAATGCCACATACAATTGGAACAGAACGGCTCAGCAGAGCGGAGAGGATACGAACTTCGGCAATGTGGTGTCCTCCATGGCATCGTGGCAGGCGGACGGCGCGATGAACTTTGAGTCGCTCTACAACAAGTCGAAATATCTGAAGGGCATCAACCAACGTTATTCGGGGAGAAATACACGGCGTTCGTTCCGTCCTAAGACCTATACACAAACCATTACAGCCAAAACGGATTCAACCATAGAAATCAACCACAGGCTGAACTCAGAGAAAGTGAAAGTGCAAGCGGTGGATGAAAAAGGGCGGAATGTACCCATCAAATATGCCACTGCAGGAGCAAGCAAAATCCGCTTGACACCGAAGAAAAACTGCGACAATCTCTCCATCACCATTACAACGCAAAACCCCAACGCCCGTACGGCGGCACAGATAGCAGGCGATTTGAGTATGCGTTTCCTTATGTTACTTCGCAAGGCGCAAGTGACGTACAGGGAAACCAACTCGCTGACCGTTCCGGGATTCTATCCCCAAGTAGGTTTTATGGGTGAGAAGAAGACCGGTAACTATTATGCGCCCGGATTTGACTTCTCGTTTGGTTTTATTCCCAATGATTTTGTGGAGAAAGCGAAAGAGCGTTACTGGCTTTCGCCGGACACCACCGTCGTCCGACCTGCGACGAGGGCCAAGACAAGCGATTTCAGTCTTCGTCTCACGTTGGAACCATTGCCAGGGCTGAAGATCCAGATGAACGGACAACGCTACACTTCCAGCGCGTCATCAATTATCTATTCCTATGAGCAACTGCAAGAAACGTTCACAGGATCCTACAACATTACCCAAGTTGCCATAGCCACAGCATTCGACAAGATAGGGACAGCAGAGCAGAATTTTGCCACCAAGTCATTTGACAGATTCCTCACCTACAGGGAAACGATGCAAAACCGTTTGGAGAACGAATACAGCAATCTATCTTATCCCAACTCAGGCTTCCTGAAGAACTCGCTGCACGCCAATCAGAAGTATGACCCTTCGAAAGGCCGTGTGAGTGCGAACTCAGCCGATGTACTGATACCTGCCTTTCTGGCCGCCTATACAGGACGGGACGTAAACAAGATACAAACGAATCCGTTCCTCTCCATCTTGCAGATACTGCCCAACTGGAGCGTAACGTTTGACGGACTGAGCAAATTACCCTGGATAAAAGATCACTTCAGAACGGTGAATCTGACTCATGCTTACACCTGCAAATACAACATCGGTTCTTACAGCAGTTACTCGACATGGGTTCCGGCTCTTGACAACAGCAACAAGTCGTACGGCTTCGTCCGTGACGTAGCGACCGACAATCCTATTCCTTCGTCGGCTTATGACATTTCGAACATAAGCATTACGGAACAGTTCTCTCCGCTTATCGGCGTGAATGTAGCCATGAAAAATTCGCTCACCGCCAAAGTGGAATACCGGAAGCAGCGCAACCTGACACTGAATGTAACATCCGTACAACTGATGGAGGGTGCGACCAACGAGTTGGTAGTAGGATTCGGGTACACCGTGAAGGACTTTGACGTAATCCTCAAACTGAAGAACGCGAAACAGAGCAGAGTGAAGAACGATCTGAAACTGAACGTGGATTTCTCCTACAAGGATGTGAAGACCCTACTGAGGAAAGTGGAAGAAAACATCACACAAGCCTCGTCAGGAAACAAAGTATTAGGTGTGAAAGTATCGATAGACTATGTTCTATCCAGCAAGGTGAACCTCCAATTATTCTATGACCACCAGGGAACGACCCCTCTCATTTCGTCCTCTTACCCCATCAAAGCGGACAATGTAGGCCTAAATATCAAGTTGATGCTGACGCGATAAGGGCAAAGGGACTGCTATAATTCCTCCAGCCAAAGGATACAGAACTGAAACAAAAGAGGAACTTCCCACAAGGAATTCCTCTTTTGTTTCAGCGGTGCGGACGAGACTCGAACTCGCGACCCCATGCGTGACAGGCATGTATTCTAACCAACTGAACTACCGCACCAACGCTAACGTTGGGAACGCCTTCCCATTTGCGGACGCAAAGGTACAACAATGTTTTGATATGCACAAGTGTTTCGCATTATTTTTCTCAAAAAACTTTGCGTTGATGAGTTGAACTCCTATACCGCCCCAGATGCGGGGAGTTCTTTTTTGTCGGGTAAACCGTTTTCATGCAGCACATAACGTTTGTAGTAAGAGATAATAACGGTTGTCAGAGGAAGGGCAATTATCATACCTGCCACACCAAGAAGACTCCCCCACACAGACAACGACAAGAGCATGACAGCGGGTTTCATTCCTATTGTTTTACCCATGATGAGCGGGTTGAGCAACATATCCTGTATGGTTTGCACGACACAAAAAACCGCTGCAATTTCGAGAAGAATAATCCAGTAGTTTGTTCCCGTGGCGGCGGACTGCAACAGTCCCAGCACCATACAGACGGGGATGCCCAGTCCCTGCATATAGGGTACCATATTGAGCAAACCGATAAACAAGCCTATGACGATTGCCATAGGCAGCCGCATAATGGAAAACCCGATAGCAAACAGCACTCCGACACAACTTGCGATGATTGCCTGTCCACGGAAGTATTTGCTCATTCCTATTTCCAGATCCGTGGTAATCCCCGCCACCAGTGCCCTATATTTCCGCGGCACTATGTTGACAATGCCTTCGGTTATCTTTTCGTAGTCAATAAGGATGAAAATAAGATAGAGCAGACCGACAAACGCGACGAACAGCCCCATTACCAGACTGATGCTTGAGCCAAGCAAACCTCCGAGGTAGGGGGCAAGTTTTTCCACAAGGGTTCCGATATTCGCCGTAGTCAGGAGTTCTGCGATATTGATATCCTGCATCCACGACCGCAGACTTTCCTGCCATGCGGCGGGCAGGAGCGTATCGGCATTGATTCCTGCCAAATAGTTGGAGACAATGGCACTCATCTTCGCCAGTTCCACCGAAACGGGGTGAACTAACAGAGCGATGATGCCACAAATCACGCCAAAGAGAGCCAACAAGGTGAATACCACAGAAAGAACCCGATTGCGGAAACGCATTTTATACTGAACGAAATGCACTACAGGGTAGATGAGATATGCCAGAAACCATGAGACGATGAAAGGCAGGAGAACTCCACTCAACTGACGCGTTATGAGAAAGAGGGCGACCAGAACCGCCACCGTTATGAGCAGACGAACCGTCCGGTCGAATGTAAAAGGTTTATCTTCCATAGTGTTTCCTATTGAGACGGGCTGTCATCCGCCTTTTTGTTCCGCTTGCGGAATATCACCCAATTATTCAGGACAAAGTTGAACAAGCCCGAGAAGCAAAGTGCCAAGAGATTACACAGCACCACATCCCACTTGGTGAGATACTGGATGAGCAGCAACGCTCCCATCTTCACAAAAAAGACGGTAGTACAGGAGAGGTTGTAGCCTCCGTAGTGCTGCAAAAAAGAGTGCCAAGAACGCCTGCTGACCCTGTCTTTCCAAACAAAGAAATAGGCAATGGTGAAGTTGGTCAGCACCGCACACTCAAAAGAAAGGAAGGGGGAGACGATACACTCCCCTACATACGTTCCCTTGAGGAGATAGGAGGAACAGAGCCATAACACCAACGTATCCACACCGGTACCGACCAGTGTGGATAACGAAAACTTGACGTAACGAAGTATGAGCCGCGAGCAGTTGTTCATTCTACTCTTTCTTCTCTTCGCCGGGTTTCTTCAGCGGTTCCAACTTTGCGAAATAGCGGGCGTCTTTGATGAATGACACCAAATACATAACAAGCAGGATAACCAATATACCGAGCCCGACATAATCGAGACAACCGAACGTAACAGGCGTATCGAAGAAGTTGAACGTATAACTATACTCATGCAGGAAAGGTATGTACATGAACAATATGTTCACCACGAAGATGATGAGACGGAACTCTGTGGGTCCCATCTTTCCGTAAGTAAGTTTGAATTCGCTCTTGAGATGGGCATTGATACTTACGTACACCGTCAGAGCAAGATAGGCGGCATAGATAGACAATGCCACGCTGAGATTCATCAGTCCGGACAAACCTGCGCCCACGAACATCAAGGCTTCGTTGATGCAGTCGATGTTGTGATCCAAATAGTAGCCATAGCGTGGCCGCTGGCAATTGCGGACACGCGCCAACGTGCCGTCCAGCGAATCACCGTACCAATTGACGACAAGTCCGAAGCAGGACAGCCAGAGCCAATAGATATTATAGTTAGACAACAAGTACCCCAAGAAGATGAGTACAGCACCCAATACTCCGATGACAGTGAGAGTATCACTATTGATGCAGCGCGGCATACGCTTTGCGAGCCAAACCAAGCATTTCTTTTCGGCGGCATTCAGCAAAGAGGTCTGTATGCGCACCGATTGTTTGCGTTCTTCCATAAACAACGTTGATATAAAGTTATATAAAGATTTTATCTGTATTCGCGTTATGTTTTGTTTGCAGGCGTTGAAACTACGCCTTATTTATTGTTGTAAACAGCAAAAAATGTGCCATACATTAACAAACCGCCGAGTTGACCAGTCTTCGGCAGAAATATACCTTTATGACTGCATTTTGCCGAAAAGTTTTGCACAATACACGAAAAAGAGTACCTTTGCAGGCAAAATGCAGGGTAAAACCAGAAAACAACTAACATAAATAATTAACCAAATTAACAACACGACAATGAAAAAACTTTTCAATCTGTTTTTGACGGCAGGAGCGATGGTTGCTCTTGCAGCATGCGATCCTAATCCGGCGGAGAATCCCAACGAGGGAAATGATAGCGCAAATTTTGAAATCACCGTATCGAATGTGAAAGCAACTACGGCTACCGTAGCCGTGAAACCTGCAGCAGATGATTTCATGTACTACTTTGATATGGTGGCAGAGAGTGATTTGAAAAAGTACGCCAGCAAAGAAGCATACGCTGACACATTGATTACTTACATCAAGGAAGTTTGTGACGCAGGTTGGGGCGAGTATTTTTTTGGTGTTCCTGATGCCAAAGATATGCTCTCAAGAGGAGAAGACGGTTATAACTTCACCGGTTTGGATCCTGAAACCAAGTATTTCGCAATTGCTTTCAAAGTAAACGCAGAGACTTTCAAACCTGAAGGCAAAGTCGCTTTCAAGGATTTCACGACTATAGCAGTGCAGAAAAGCGAAAATGTGATTACCTTTGTACAGGATGCCGACAACAAGGCTCTCATCCACATCAATGCCACCAACAACGATAGTTACATTTATGCATGGATCGAAAAAGACACCCTTGATACTTATTTTGAAGGGGATGCCAAAGAATGTTTAGAACTGAATATCCAATACTGGGATGAAGATGGTCTGTTGAGTTATTACATCTCCAATGGTTCGGAAGAGATGGTAACTACCCGGTATTTCACAAAGCCTGCTCTCTATACATTCATGGCAGTAGGTTTGGACGGAACCGTGATGACTACCGATGTATTCACCGCAGATATTGACGTGACGAAAGACATGTGCGGCACAGAAGAGGGAGAAACAGGTGCTCCGCGCCGTGTTGCCGGACTTCGTGCAACAAAGTCGCTTTCCAAACGCTTTTCGTTGAAATAGTACAGGGTACGTAACATTGCATTTTTCAGAACGGGCGGACATTCCGAGAGGAGTGTCCGCCCTTGTTTTATTACAGACGTTTTATGGAAAACGGGAAGTTCCATGGAGGACGGGACTAATGAGGCAAATGGGACGAATTAGACTAATGGGACAGATGGGACAGATGGGACTAATAGGACGGATTAGACTAATAGGGAAGATGAGGCAAATCGGGCAAATGGGAGGGGGGGGAGGATGGAACATTGGGGCGGGATTCTTGGGGTGGATTCAGGGCAACCGCACCAAATTATAAGAGATACAATACTATATACCTTTCTTTTCTTTTGCCTGACCAAAAGAAAAGAAACTAATGGGACTCCCCCACCCCCCCTCAAAGAGGGGGCTATAAGCAGCCTTAACCTACAGAGTGATTTGTGTCGGGCGTTGCCAAAAATATAAGTCACTCGAATTTCGGCGGAGACACAACTCGCTTCGCTCAGACAATATCTCCGCTTACCGAAATTCTCGTTCCATTTTTGACACCCGACACAATGTCGGAAGTTGCTGACTCGCTAACACACATAGTTTAACTTGCTCTTTGCTTGGTCTTTGTATAAGAAAACTACAACCCGTCAGTATGACTCATTTTGATGCGGTTGCCCTAGGGTGGATTTGTGGTCTATTGCATAAGAAACAGAAATGTAGTAACTTTGCCAACGAAATGTGCGGGAAACAGGCACAAGACAACAAGAACGTGAAACAGACAATAAATCATTGAATATGGCAACACAAGAAGAGATCTTCAAGAAAATGGTGGCTCACTGCAAGGAGTACGGTTTTGTTTTCCCATCAAGTGAGATATATGACGGATTGGGCGCAGTATATGACTACGGTCAGAACGGCGTGGAACTGAAGAACAACATAAAGAAGTATTGGTGGGACGCAATGACCCTCGTGCATGAGAACATTGTAGGCATTGACGCCGCCATCTTCATGCACCCGACGACCTGGAAGGCATCGGGACACGTGGACGCCTTCAACGACCCGCTGATAGACAACCGTGACTCCAAGAAACGCTACCGGGCCGATGTACTGATTGAGGACCAGATTGCCAAATATGACGAAAAGATTCAGAAGGAAGTGGAGAAGGCACGCAAGCGTTTCGGCGAGAACTTCAACGAGGAGTTGTACTGCCAAACCAACGAGCGCGTAAAAGAACATATCAACAAGAAAAACGCCCTGCATGAACGTTATGCGAAGGCCATGAACGACAATGACCTTGCCGAACTGAAGCAAATCATTCTGGACGAAGAAATCGTCTGCCCCATCAGCGGCACACGGAACTGGACCGATGTGCGCCAGTTCAACCTGATGTTCCAGACCGAGATGGGTTCAACCGCCGACGGTGCCATGAAGATTTATCTGCGTCCGGAAACGGCACAGGGTATCTTCGTGAACTTCCTGAACGTGCAGAAGACGGGGCGTATGAAGATTCCGTTCGGTATTGCACAGATAGGCAAAGCGTTCCGCAACGAGATTGTGGCAAGGCAGTTTGTGTTCCGTATGCGTGAGTTCGAGCAGATGGAGATGCAGTTCTTTGTCCGTCCGGGTGAGGAAATGAAGTGGTTTGCTTTCTGGAAGAACTACCGGCTGAACTGGCACAAGGCTCTCGGTTTGGGCGATGAGAAATATCGTTTCCATGACCACGAGAAGTTGGCGCACTATGCGAACGCCGCCACTGACATTGAGTTCCTGATGCCTTTCGGTTTCAAGGAAGTGGAAGGTATTCACAGCCGTACGAACTTCGACCTAAGCCAGCATGCCAAGTTCTCGGGCAAGAAGATTGAGTATTTCGACCCCGAATTGAACCAGAGTTATACGCCTTACGTTATTGAGACCTCGATCGGCGTGGACAGAATGTTCCTGAGCGTGATGTGTTCATCGTACAAGGAGGAGACCTTGGAGAACGGGGAGACACGCGTTGTGCTGAACCTTCCGCCTGTTTTGGCCCCGACGAAAGTATGCGTTATGCCATTGGTAAAGAAAGACGGGCTTCCCGAGAAGGCGCAAGCGGTTATGAATCTGCTGAAGTATGACTTCCGCTGCGCTTACGACGAGAAGGACAGTATAGGCAAACGTTACCGCCGCCAGGATGCCATAGGTACGCCATTCTGCGTAACCATAGACCACGACACACTGAACGACAACTGCGTGACGATACGATACAGAGACACCATGAAGCAAGAGCGTGTGAACATTGCCGACCTGCAGAGCATCATCGGCAAGGCAGTAGATATGAAAGAACTTCTAAGACGCTTAGGATAACCATTTTATCCATACGCTGCCATGGAAATGTACAGTTTATGCGAGTTGCAGCAAAAGTTGCAAGAGTGGAACCAAAAGAACGGTTCCACTCTTGCCCTTGCAGACAATGAGATAGCCCTCTTGGATGACATCTCACAGACAAGTATCCGCGACCAACTGATGCGTATAGATATGGCGGTGTTCGGTTTGTGTCTGTCGGGTGAATGTCGCATCAAGATAGGGGACAAAGAATATACATTCACCCGGAACAAGTATCTTGTCATTTTACCCGGGCAGGTGGTGCAAGTGGTGCATCACTCAGAAGACTTTCGTCCGATTTTCATCTGCTGCGACAGAAAACTATTAGCAGAAGTGACACAATTCCAACGCATTATTCTTCCACTTCTGCTTTACATCCGTTGTCAACCCTGCGAAGAATTGGACGCCGACGATATAGCGTGGCTCACCGACTATTACCGTCTTCTATTCTCCGAGATGTGCGAGACGAACAATATCTTCCGCAAAGCGACTACACGCGCCTTGCTTCAAGCGATGATAGCCAAGGTGTGCAATCTGTACGCCCGCGAATCGTCCTTGCACAACACAGCAGGGAACGGCAGACAAGAAGAAGTGTTTACCAATTTTATCCGCGAATTATCCACAGGCTACAAGCAACACAGGGATTTGCAGTACTATGCAGACAGACTGTGCCTGACCGCCAAATACCTGTCGGCTATCGTGAAGCAAGTGAGCGGGCTCTCCGCCACACAATGGATAGAATGCTGCGTGGTGGAAGAGACCAAGGTGCTTCTGCAAACGACCTCTCTTACGATACAGCAGATAGCGGACGAACTGAACTTTCCGAACCAGTCGTTCTTCGGAAAGTACATAAAGAAACATACGGGGCTATCGCCCAAGGAACTGCGGAGACAATTGCAGGCGTAAGTCAAAAACATTATAGGGCATGGGGTTTCCGTTAACAAACGCCAATAAACCGTTAATCAGTTTTTCAGAGAGGGGAGCCATTAAAGACCCTTGTGTATTCAAATTATCAGTATTACATTCGCAGCGATTTAGCATCAAAGTGTGGAGCAAGACCGAAAAACCCATAGCACAGAACGCAGAAATCAATGTTCCGTCCCCACACTTTTCCATCCGATACCTCCGAAGCAGGATAGTTCGTCGGGCAATCAGTGACCCCGTATTCACAATGAATGTTCACAGATACAGCGATGTCAAATCAAATGCAATAAATCAAAATCATTGTGCGTTACATTGGTATTAATGTCAGCAAAGCCACATTGTATGATGGTTGGTTTAATGAAAAAAGATAGTATCTTTGCAGTATGAAGATGAGGGAGTCGTTTCGGCTGTTAGTGAGGGAAATCACCGATTTTATCAGGGAGGATTTCAATGTGTGGGCGTATCTATATGCTACCGTATATGTTGCCACCCTGGTGACACTGGCTTACGGATTGCACGGTTATGAACTATATATCCGTCCGATATACGGCACGGGAGACGGCTGGTGGAAATTCCCAATCCTATACAGTCTGGTATATTTCGGCGTTGCCATACCCAACCTGGCAATCCGCCGTGAGTGGGACAAACTTCGCAATCCCCGCTTCTATCTGAAAGCATTGTTTTTCATCTGCCTCATGTCCGCCTCCTTGGGATATACCCAATACAGGGAATGGTTTGACCACATAGGAGTATCTCATTTAGACCGTTCTTTCCTGCGTTACTCATGGGTATTTGCCGACGGGATATTCTTCGTTGTCGTCCCCCTTGCCATCTACAAGTATTTATTCGATCGGAAGATAGACGGCATCTACGGGTTGTGCCGGAAAACAGAGCATTTGGAGATTTATCTACTGGCATTATTGTGTCTGCTTCCATTTGTGGCAGCGGCTTCCTTCCTACCCGATTTTCAGTCGTATTACCCACGTTTCCGTCCCGATATTTATGAAGGTGCATTAGGCTTGCCGATGTGGGCCGTCACCACTATTTTCGAGACGTGTTATGCCTCGGATTTCATTACCACCGAGGTGTTTTTCAGAGGAGCGATGGTGATCGGCATGGCAGCCCTATTGGGACCGAGAGCCGTATTGCCGATGTGCATATTCTATTGCAGCGTCCATTTCGGCAAACCGTTATTGGAGAGTTGCAGTGCGATATTCGGCGGTTATATATTAGGCATTCTTGCCTATAAGACGAAACACATCTGGGGTGGTGTTTGCGCCCATTTGGGTATTGCGTTTATGATGGAGATCATGGGTCTGATACACCTTTTTGCACGACTATAAAACAGAACAGAGATATGAATGTAGCCATTGTGGGTGCTTCGGGCGCCGTAGGACAAGAGTTAATAAAGATATTGCAGGAACGCGAATTTCCGGTTGACAGATTACGTCTGTTCGGCTCGGTACGCAGTGCGGGCAGGAGTTATCTTTTCAAGGGCGAAGCCATCACCGTAGAAGAACTGAGGCACGGAGACCAGTTTCAAGGGACGGATATAGTCTTCACCTCGGCAGGGGCAAGCGTTTCGCGCGAGTTTGCCGAAGACATTACGCGTTACGGTGCCATTATGATAGACAACTCCAGTGCATTCCGGATGGACAAAGATGTTCCATTGGTGGTACCGGAAGTAAATGCCGCAGACGCTCATTTTTGTCCGCGCCGCATCATAGCCAACCCCAACTGCACCACCATACAGATGGTTGTAGCACTGAAAGCCCTGGAGGATATATCCCACATCGTGCGTGTGCATGTTGCCACCTACCAAGCCGCATCGGGAGCAGGTGCGCAAGCCATGCAAGAATTGGAAGACCAATACAAGTGCATCGCCGAAGGCAAAGAAGTTCCCGTTGAGAAATTTCCGTACCAACTGGCTTACAACCTTATCCCTCAGATAGATATCTTCACCGAGAACGACTATACGAAAGAGGAGATGAAGATGTATAACGAGACGCGAAAGATTATGCATTCGGACATTGCCGTGAGTGCGACCTGTGTACGGGTTCCTTCCTTGCGTGCGCACTCGGAGTGTGTTTGGGTGGAAACAGAAGAACCGATATCGGTGGATCAAGCCCGGAAAGCATTTGCCAACGCTGCAGGCTGCCGACTGATGGACAATCCGGAACGGAAAGAGTATCCGATGCCCCTCTACTTATCGGGAAAAGACGATGTATATATAGGACGTATAAGAACGGACATAAGCCGAAAGAACGGACTGGTGTTCTGGTGCGTAAGTGACCAGATAAGGAAGGGAGCGGCTTTGAACGCCATCCAAACAGCGGAAGAATTCTGCCGCAAATAGTGCGAGACGTTTTTCAGAAGACAAGAGACGGAGTTCTATCATTTGTACTCCGTCTCTTGTTGTTCTCCATTGAGGGACAACGGTATTTACGATTTGGTAATGTACGATTTACGAATTTTCTCCGTTCATCTCTTGTTTAGGGGTCGTTCAGGGGTCGTTCAGGTCGGCTTGAGGGGTCGTGAAAGAAACGTACAGACCTCCCCACCCCCTCCGAAGGAGGGGCTAAAACAATGCTATCACCCCATTACGCCTACCCAACTCCGCCGTTTTTGAATAACAGCGTTAGTTCCTATATCCATTGTCCTAATAAGCCAAGGAGGGCAGATACTCCAGCGTATCCACCCTCCTTTAATTCAAAATCCGCATTGTCCTTATTTCAAGGAAACCAATGTTTCAGCGTCGGTTACTTCGAAACCGATCTTGTCTTCGCGAGCCAACCACCCCAAAGCAAGGTTGAGGTCCGCTTCTTTCAACTTAGTAGCCTTTTTGAGGGCTTTCGTGGAGAGTGCACCGCCTTGCAGCGCATTCCAGACGAGTCCGGCATTCTCTCCAATCTTCACAGTTAACATAATACCTTAATAGTTAAATAATATACCTTGCCATTGAGAAACACTCATCCCAATGCAAGCGCAAAGTTAGAAACAATTTCTCAAACCACCTAATTTGCAGCAGAAAATGCAAAAAAGGAGGGATAAACGGCAGGATTGAGGTTTCTAACTATCAGGAAGTTGGTTCAAAGCAGCCTTAGCCGCCTGCTGTTGCGCCGCTTTCTTCGTTCTTCCAGCACCCTGTGCGACCTGTTTCCCGTCGATTCGGACTTCGCAGACAAACGTATGCTGATCGTTTTCGGGATTGTAGGATTCGCCTAACGGGTTGAATAGGATCTGTTTATGCTGCCGTTGTCCCCACTCCAACAATTTTGACTTGAAGTTATTCTCCTTTTGCGGCATGCAAAGACGGAGTGCATTTTTATCCAAGATATGCTCAGAGACAAATGCCTGCGCACGCTTATAGCCATCGGCCGAATAGATTGCGCCAACGAGTGCTTCCAAGGCATTACCATAGGCGTTTTCGGCATTACGACGCAGAGAAATGGTTTTGTCAAGGTGTTCATGAATCCCTAATTGCTTTGCGATCTTGTTGAGCCGCCCCCTACAAACCAACCTTGCTCTATATGAAGAGAGTTGTCCCTCGGCTGCCTGAGGGAAATGCTGATACAGGAAATCACCCACGACCAACGATATGACGGCATCGCCCAGAAACTCCAGACGTTCATTACCCACCCCATCAACGGATTTATGCCGAAGAGCCTTTATATACGGAGTAAACCACTTAGGAGTATAGCCAAGCAAGTTGACAAGAAAAAGGTAAGGCTCGGTACGTCTTCTTGCACCAAGCCTTACTTTCTGTATCAGCCGGAACAGGATCATGCTTCTTCCCATTTTTTGAATATGACACAGGCATTGTGTCCTCCGAAGCCAAACGTATTAGAGAGAGCATACCGTACGGCACGGCGTTGCGGCTCATTGAAAGTGAAGTTCAACTTGGAGTCAATGCGTTCGTCTATATCATCGGGTTGGTGGTTAATAGTAGGTGGAACCATATCATTCTTCACCGCCAACACAGCGGCAAGCGCTTCAACCGCTCCTGCAGCACCGAGCATGTGCCCAGTCATAGACTTTGTGGAACTTATATTCATACGATAGGCGTAGTTGCCAAACAGGGAGCATATTGCATTTACTTCGGCAATGTCGCCTAAGGGTGTTGATGTGCCGTGTGCATTGATATAGTCAATATCCTCAAGGAGAATGCCTGCATCTTCCATGGCAAGTTTCATCACACGCATAGCACCATTACCTTGCGGGTCAGGTGCCGTGAGATGATAGGCATCCGCCGTCATACCCTCGCCCACCATTTCAGCATAGATTTTCGCCCCTCTTGCCTTGGCATGTTCGTATTCTTCCAAGACGAGACAAGCCCCTCCTTCTCCCAGCACGAAACCATCTCGGGAAGCAGAGAACGGGCGTGAGGCGGTTTCGGGAGAATCATTGCGCGTGGACAAAGCGTGCATGGAATTGAACCCGCCAACTCCGCTCTGAGCGACGCAAGCCTCGCTGCCGCCCGTAAGAATAACATCCGCTTTTCCCAAACGCAGGAGATTGAAAGCCTCAGCAATAGCGTGGTTGGAAGAAGCACAGGCGGACAATGTGGTAAAATTAACTCCCTTTAATCCATACATCAAAGAGATCTGCCCCGCAGCAATATCACATATCACCTTAGGAATAAAGAACGGATTAAAGCGCGGTGTGCCATCGCCAAGGGCAAAGTCGGACACTTCTTGTTCAAAGGTATGCAGTCCACCCATTCCACTTCCCCAAACAACTCCTATACGCTCAGCGTTTTCTTCTTCTACACAAAGTGCCGCATCAGCAATTGCCTGCCCTGCCACATACAAGGCATATTGGGCAAACAAGTCCAACTTCCGTGCTTCCTTACGGTCCAGAAACGAAGAAGCATCAAAGTTCTTCACCTCGCAAGCAAATTGCGTACGGAACTTTGATGCATCAAAGTGTGTAATAGGCTTTGCACCGCTTTCTCCCCGGAGCATTGCGCTCCATGTAGCGTTCACATCGTTCCCAATCGGAGTGACAGCACCTAACCCTGTTACAACTACTCGTTTGAGATTCATGTCAAGCCTATTTTATGCTGTCGCATTTTCTATATACTCAACAGCATCTCTTACAGTAGAAATTTTTTCAGCGGCTTCATCAGGAATGGACAAGCCAAACTCTTTTTCAAACTCCATAATCAACTCCACGGTATCCAAAGAATCAGCGTTCAAGTCGCTTGAAAAGTTTGCGTCCATCGTCACTTCCGACTCAGGTACACCCAATTTATCAACAATAATAGCCTTTACTTTGTTCTCAATTTCTGACATAATGCATCCATTTAGAGTTAAACATAAACAACTTTGCGAGGGCGCGATAGCAAGACCTAAACCGCTTCGCAAAAAGCGGTGCAAAGTAACAACTTTTTGCGGACATACGCAAGAAAGGCAGCAGAAAACTACCTTATCTCGTCCAATTCAACTATTATCCGCCCCAGGTTGATGCCGGATTTGCCCATTTGTGCGAGAACCACATCGTGTCCGTCGAGATTGGTCAGATGCCGGTTTTCGATGACTTTATGAGTGTGTCCGCCAATGATGACATCGATATTGTGTGTATTTTCGGCAAGCCACGTATCGCAAATGGGAGAGCCATTGGCATCGGTGCCCAAATGAGAAAGGCAGACAATCAGATCGCAGTGTTTCTCATTTCTCAGGCAGTCCGCCACCTCGTTTGCCACAGGAAGCGGGTTTTCCCAACGGAGTGGTGCAAAGTTCTGCGGGGCAATAAGTCCATCGGGGCAGACTCCCAACCCCAGAATACCGATTTTAACACCTTTTCGGCGGAGAATCACGTAAGGTTTGACAATATCTTCCAACGGCGTACCCTTGACCTGATAGTTGGCACATACCACGGCAAAGTGCGCTTTCGACAGGACTGCCGCCAACGTATCCACACCATTGTCAAACTCATGGTTGCCCAATGTTACCACATTGTATTTCATGCGGTTAAGCGCATCCACTTCCACCCTGCCGTTATAGAAATTGAAGTAGGGAGTACCCTGTGAGAAATCACCCGCATCCAAGAGAAGCAGTTCCGGCTCTTCGTTGCGGCATTGCTTAATCAGTCCCATTCGGCGGGCATAGCCTCCTCTTCCCTCATTTTTGGCTCCTGCTGCAATCGGTTCCACCTGCGAATGGGTGTCGTTGGTATGCAATATGACTATCCTCACCGGAGGCGTCACCTCCGTTCTTCCACGTTGCCAACCTATCGTTGTCACACCAAGCGCAACAGCCAAAGCGCACAAGGTACAGACGACATCTCTTTTTGTTTTCTTTTTGATCATATTCTCAGGTTCATTGAAGTTGTTTGCACAAGTCAGCATCCGGAATCAGGCACATTATCTTTTTTCCGTCGGGCGTGTATGTATGGTCAGAGAGGGCAAACAATTTGCCGAGCAGAGACTGCACCTCATTATCGGTAAGCAGTTTTCCGCAGTTAGCAGCCATATCTTTCGCCAATGACGATGCGATGGTCTGCTCCCACTGTTCCTGCGCTGTGGCCGTGAGTGTACCGACCGCCTGCAGGATATTGACCAGAGAACGGGAGGCGAGCGAAGCATCCAAGGAAGCAGGAACTGCATTTACCGCAAAGGAATCGGGTCCAACACGGGTTATTTCGAAGCCAACGGCATCCAACTGTTGCTGTATTTCGAGAAGGGTCTGCGTATCTTCGGACGAGAAATCGAGTATTTCAGGAAATAATACTTGTTGTTTCATCCCCTGTTTATTATGAATCTGACGAAGCACCATGTCGTAGAACACGGCAGCATAAGCCCGCTGTTTATCTATAAGGACAAGCCCTTCTTCCACAGGACACAGCAGATAATTCTCTTTGTATTGATATGCAACGGATGGTTTCCCAAGAGCCTTGTCTTGTTCTTCGTTCAACAAAGAAAGTTGTTCCTGCCGTTGCTGCAACGGTGCATAGATCCGTTCCCAATTTTTAACAGGTCCCCCGTAAGACACATCATGAGAACGCATAAACGGGTTATAGTCGGCATTGACATTCACCACCGGAGGGGTTATGACCCGCTTATCCGGCGAGAGCGGAGGGATGTCGATATCCCCTTCGCGGTTAAAGTCGAGCGAGGGGACCAAATTAAATTTTCCCAACGATTCGCGAACGGCTGCCTGCAGAATCTGCCAAACCGGCTGCTCATCGGAAAACTTTATCTCCGTTTTCGTTGGATGGATATTCACATCTATGGAGTCCGGCTGCACGGAAAAATATATAAAATAAGAGGGGCTATGGTCGGGGGGGAGCATACCGGCATACGCAGTCATGACCGCCTTATGGAAATAAGGGTGCTTCATGAACCTGCCATTGACAAAAAAGTATTGTTGCGGAGACTTGGAAGCCGCTTCGGGTTTACCGATGAATCCCGCCACGGAAACCAAAGGCGTTTCGGCTTTCACCTCCACGAGTTGCCCTGCATAGTTCTTCCTCAGAGATTTTCCGAAAACCGCCTCAATGCGCTGTTTTGTGGAAGCGGCGGGGAGGTCGAACATCACCTCATCGTCGTTGACAAAGAGGAAATGCACCTGCGGATAGACCAGTGCAATACGATAGAAATCGGTGAGAAGGTTGCGCAGTTCCGTAACATTCGTCTTCAAGAAGCGGCGGCGCGCCGGCACATTGAAGAAAAGGTTCTTTACTTTTATGCTTGTACCTTTAGCCCCAGACGTCAGTTCCTGCCGCAGGACGGAAGAGCCTTCAATCTCCAGATAAGTCGCCATTTCGTCTTCTTCGCGCCTTGTCAGCAACTCCACCTGTGCGACTGCAGCCACCGACGCCAATGCTTCCCCACGGAATCCCATCGTATGGAGTGCAAAGAGGTCGCGTGCATCTTTTATCTTGGAAGTGGCATGGCGTTCGAATGCCATACGGGCATCGGTTTCGCTCATACCCTTGCCATCATCAATCACCTGCAAGAGCGTCCGTCCTGCATCCCGAACCAGAATCTGTATATTCGCAGCCCCTGCATCCAAGGAGTTCTCCACGAGTTCTTTCAGACAGGAGGCCGGCCGCTGAATGACCTCTCCCGCAGCAATCTGGTTTGCTACACTATCCGGCAAAAGATGAATGATGTCCATACCGTTGATTTACAAAGCAAGACGCGAACAAACATAGAAGACGACTGCAAGCAATGCGAGCAATGCCACCCAAAAAGTGAGACGGGACGTTTTACGAAGCCTGTCGTGAGGGAGTTGTCCTTGTGCATTATGTGCTTCACGGAACGAGCCACGGTGGAGAGTTGGAACATAAGGTTCCTTCTCCGGTGTTGGCGACACAGATTCTTTCTTTCCTTCCGGAGTCATTGCCAGTTTTTCCTTCTCTTTCTGCACAGCACGCAATGCTTCCAATTTCTTTTTCCGTTCTTCCTTTTCGGGGTCATAATAGATGGGGCGATAGTCCCACTCACGCGGTTTATTTACTTTTGGGAACAGTACAGACATTGCCAATACACTTTGTTAACGTTGCAAAGATAGCAAATCTTTCACGAAACAACAAATTGAGACGGGACGGGACTCCATCGGACCATATATCCAAAAGCAAGGGCGGAACACAAAAGGTTGTGTTCCGCCCTTATCGGTTACAGACGATGTACTTTACTTAACGATAGCCAAGAAAGCCTCGTCTTCTGCGAACTTAGCAAACTCGATATCGTTTACGGCTTGCGCCTTGAGCGAAGCGTCTTTAGCAACAGCCTGACGGAGGTTGCTGTAAACGGCGTCACGATCGTTGGTTCGCGCACCTACGACAGCCAGCAGATAAGCGGTTGTGGCATTGGGTTGTGCCACATTGGACAAGGTCTGACGAGCTGCAGCATAGTCTTCGTTGAGGATTTGCTGCACAGCAGCGTTGTTGGTAGCCGAAGTACCGTAAGCGGTCTTTGCCTTTGAATAGTCGCCCTTCATCGTATAGAGAGTACCCATAGCGGCCGAGAGGTTTCCGGATGTTCCAGCAGCCTTACCCAGGAATTCTTCAGCCTTTGCCAAATCGTTTTCAGCCATAGCGGCAATACCTGCATTGTAGTTTATATCGGCATTGTTCGGTTCGATTTCCAGTGCCTTCGCATAGTTGCGACGAGCATCAGCCACATCACCTTGTGCGAACTGAACAAGACCCAAGTTGTTGTAAGCGCGGTAGTCGCCAGGATACAACTCAATGGCTTTCTTATAGATACGTATCTTCTCTGCGTTATCGGTGGTAAGCGTAGCAGAATAGAGCAATTCCTCTACAGACAACTGCGAAGGATCGGACGAAGCCAACGTTTTGATTTCGTCATCGGACTTACCGATGATATCGGTGGTAAGAATGAGGCGGCTACGACGGAGAGCAGGAAGGATTTCGTCTGCGATGTTTTTGTAAACGGCAGAGAGATTTTTTATCTGTGCTTCACGCTCTTCGGGATCGCTGTACATGGAGAGGACACGGAGTACCAACTCTTTGTCTTGGATATTGGAGTTTTCCATCAATTTCCGGAATCCTTCCCAGTCCTCAGCAGTTACTTTGCTATCGATGTTAGTAGTGATTTTGGCTTTCTTCAGTTGTTTCTGCAAGAAGTTCTGCGAAACTTTCTGGCGTTGTTTTGCCAAGTTTTCATTGAGAGCAGTAGCACCATCGGGTGATGCATAACCGGCAATTTCGAGTTTGTTAATTTTCTTGTTTTCAGCATCGTTAGCCTCTTTGATAGCCCCTTCCAGGTTAGTCATAGCTTCTGACTTGGTTTCGGAGTTACGGAGATTAGCCTGCTGGATGAGGAACTTGATGTCAGCCTCCTGCAGTTCCTGAATAACACGCTGGAACTTATCGGGAGTAACGCAAGGTTCATTGTCCTGAGCTGTTGCCAACTGAGCCGTTGCCATGATACCGTCTGCCACCTTGATATCGGGTATTTCGACAACTTTCTTGCCGATTTTAGCAGAGAAACGGAGGTATAATTCCGACTTAGCCATAGCGGGTTTGTAAGCGCAGCTGAAGTTTTGCGAATAAGCACCACCTTTTTTGTAGGAAACAACTTTTCCGTTCTCCTTAGCCTTTTCGCCTACATAAACAACAGGTTCGCCAACCACTTCGTCTGCACCATATTTGAGTACAGGAGTAACAGTAAGCACACCTTTCTTCACAAATTTCTTCACGGGGAAAGTACCTGTAATCTCAGCATTGACCTGCCCACCTACGACAGTGAGAGGCGAAGGATTCACATTGATTTCCTCCGGTTTCGGCAACGTTTTGTTACACGACGTCAGCGCAAGCAAAGCGATCACTGACAAAATAGATAAACTCTTTTTCATACGTATGTTAATTACGGTTATATATACCACTCAAGGGGGAGTACTCCGTTCCGTACGAAGCACAAACACCCTTTACAGAGCGCAAAGGTAGTAATTATTTTTGTTCTCACAAAAGAAAGGATATTTTTTCCACAGGACAACTGCATCAAAATTGTGCATCCATGAGCCGTCAATCAGGTTTTCAGAGGCGAATCCATTAAAGTATGATTTGGCTTTACCAACTTCATCTTCATCTCTCGTCGAGGGGTGCTTGGGGTCGGCTTGAGGGGTCGTAGAGGACAGGTACAGTTTTTATCAACCTATTATACTCCAATACTATTGAAAAGGAATGTGCTATAGATATACTAAAGTTTATCAAGAAACTACGAGATAGGACTGAGACTATATGCAACGGGAGGATTGGAAAGATTGGACAAATGGGGACGGATGGGGCATGGAGCGGGCGATAGTACCGCCCTGTAAGAAACAAAAAGATTGACGATTTGGCAGAGACAAAAGACAAAGGTTGTACGAAGAATGCAAACAAAAAAGAGAGGAACGGGTCCTCTCCTTTTTCTTGTACCCAGGGCCGGGGTCGAACCGGCACAGGGGTGAACCTACTGGTGTTTGAGACCAGCGCGTCTACCGATTCCGCCACCTGGGCATCGTTGATTTCATCAAGGAAAGCACCTTACCGCTTACTTTCATCGGGAAATCGACTGCAAAGATACAACAACTTTATGAACTATGCAAAGGAAATGCACTTTTATGTGATATTTTTATCCATTCAAACCAACAAAAGGGAGTTGAAAAGTCTGCAGAACGGGCGTTTGGCATATTAAAGAAGTAAGCGATCTATCTTCCGAGGAAGACAAACCGCTTGCTTTCTGCTATGACAAGACTTTATATTGTCCGCTCTACGTTCCACGTGAAGGCGCGGACACCGACCTCCTTGTTGCGGAGGTCAAGTTTCTCAACGGACTCGAGAAGCACATCCACCTTGTCGTCGTCCACTACGGTGATGACGCAGGAGTTCATCTCGGGCCATGTGTGGGTGCCTCGGCGGGGTTCGCCGTCGTGGGAACCGCGCCCCTGCACCTGCTCGAACATAGTGAAACCACGTATTTTCAATACATCAAGCATATACTCCACACGCTCGGTGTTGGCTTGATTGAATACTATCATTACTGCTTTCATATACAATTTAGAGATTAGGGGTTAGAGATTAGGGATTAGGGATTAGGGTTCTCCTCTTTCTTCACTTTGATGTCCATGAAGATGAAGTTCTCGCGTACTTTCTTGAGTTTGTTGCGGTCGTCGTGCCTTGATATTGCACCATACAGCACAGGCACAATGTACAAAGTCAGGAACGTGGAGACGGTGAGACCGCCGATGACGACGATACCCAGCGGTTGCCACATCTCGGCACCTTCACCCGAACTGACAGCCATAGGCACCATACCGAGGATAGTGGTGAAGGCGGTCATAAGGACAGGACGGATACGGCTGCGGCCGGACATCTGGATAGCCTGGTTGAGTTCGTAGCCACGCTCGCGCATGAGGTTGATATAGTCCACCAGCACGATACCGTTCTTGACCACGATACCTACCAGCAGCACCAATCCCAAGGCACCAATCATATCCAGAGACGTGTGTGTCATCCACAACGCCAGTACCACGCCCGACAACGCAAAAGGCACAGTCATCATGATGATGGCGGGTTTGGAGAAAGACTCGAACTGACTCGCCATGACGATATAAACCAGCATGATGATTAGCAATCCGAGCATAATCATGTTGCCGAAGGTCTCCTGCTGGTCTTCGTAGTCGCCGGCGATACGTGTGCTGTAGCCTGTGGGTATGTCGAGTTGCGGGAACACTTTCGCCTCAATCTGCTGTGCCAACTCACCCATAGAGGTGTTGTAGGGCGTAATCTTCACCGTCACGATACGCTGACGCGACTTGCGCTCGATGGTAGGCGGTGCCCAGTACTCGCCGATGGAGCATACCTCCGACAGTTTGACGGTGCTGCCCGTGGCTGTCGGGATGGACAGGTCGAGAATGTCGGATATGGAGTTGCGGTCTTCCTCTTTGAGGCGCACCTTGATGTCGTACTCCGAGCCGTCCTCCTTGAGGTATCCGCACGCCATACCGTTCACACGGTTGCGCAGGTAGGTGGAGATGGTTGCCGAGGTCAAGCCGAGACGCGAAGCCTTCTCTTTGTCCACGATGATTTTGATTTCGGGTCGGTCGTCCTCACGCGAGATATTGATGTCGCGCGCACCGGGCAGTTCCTTGCAGAGTTCCTTGGTCTGCTGTGCGAGTTGGTTGGTGATATCGAAGTCGTAGCCGTATATCTCCACATCGACGGTGGAACTGCTACCGCCGCCCATACCGCCACTGACGGCAGCCTGGTAGTCGGTGATTTCGGGGTAGGTAGCCATCTCCTGACGCAGCACTTCAGCTATCTCCCAGATAGAGCGGTCGCGCTGCCATTTCTTGTTGCAGCGGATGGTCATCGTTATCTTGTTGTTCATTGTGGAGGAGAACATCGCCGAGATGGTGGCGTCGTCGTTGCTACCTGCCGAGGTGCTAATCAACTCAATCTCAGGCACCAACTCCTCGAAGCGCGTCTCGAGACGGCGGGCGGTCTTGAGGGTCTCCTCGATACGTGTACCGCGCTGCAACTCCACGGTCACGGACAGACGTCCGTTATCCTGCTGCTGCATGAAGTCGGTTCCCACCTTGCCCAAGGCAAACGGCAGAAGCGACAGCACGAAGAATGCCAGCAATACGCCCACCGTCACCAACTTATGGCGCAAGCACCAGCCGAGCGACTGCGCATAGAGGTTGTCAATCTTATCGAGCAGGCGCACCACGGTGCGGTCGTACCATGTCTTCTTGTCGCCCTCATCCACGAGGTCGCCGTTCTCGTCCACATGCACCTTGCGCGGCTTCAGCAGGCGCGAAGCGAGCATAGGCGTCAGCGTGATAGCCACCAGTGTGGAGGTACAGCAGACAATCGTCACAATCCAGCCCAACGACTTGAACATGATACCCGCCATACCGCTCAGCATGGTCAGCGGCACGAACACAGCCACCAGCACGAGGGTCGTGGCGATGACGCTGACCCACACCTCGTTGGTCGCATAGATAGACGCTTCACGCGGGTTCTCGCCACGCTCCACGTGACGGGTGATATTCTCCAACACCACAATCGCATCGTCCACCACCATACCGATAGCAATGGTCAGTGAGCAGAGCGAGATGATGTTCAGACTGGAGTCCGCCATCTTCAGGTAGATGAACGCCACAATCAGCGCAATAGGAATAGTGAGCGAGATGATGAGCGTCGCACGCCACTTGCCGAGGAAGAACAGCACCACCAGCACCACGAACAGCAATGCATACAGCACCGATTCCTCCAGCGAGTTGATGGAGTTCTGGATATTCTCCGACGAGTCGTAAATCTGCTCTATCTTCACGTCGGCGGGCAACTGCTTCTGTATCTTGTCGAGTTCTTTCTTCACATCGCGGCACACCTGCACGGTGTTCGCGCCCGTCTGCTTTGCCACAATCAGACGCACCGCCTCGCGTCCGTTGGTCTTCTCGTCCAACGCCAGGTCTTTGATAGTATCGCGCACGGTGGCGATGTCGCGGATGAACACCTGCTGCCCTTGCGGGGTCATAGTCACCATCAGGTCGTTTATCTCGCTCGACTCCACGAACTCCGAACGCACCTGCATCTGGTACTGCTCCTTCACCATCTTCACCGTACCCGAACTGAGGTTCAGGTTGTTGGCACTCACCACGTTGCCCACCTGTTCGAGGGTCAGTCCGTAGGCGTCCAGTTTCTGCTGGTCGATGTCCACATACACATAGCGGTCAGGCGAACCCGACAGCGATATGTTACCGATACCGTCGATGTGGTTCAGTTGTGGCACTATCTCGTCGTTCAGCAGTTTGTCCAACCCCGCGTAGGTCTCGTTGGCGGTGAAGGAGTACTGGCAGATAGGCATGGACGACGACGAGAACTTGAACACCACGGGCGTACCGCAGTTGTCGGGCAGGTTGTCCTTCACCATATCCACATACGAGCGGATATCGTTCACCGCCTCATCGATGTCGCTGCCCCATTCCATCTCCAGCGTTACCATCGAGATGTTGTCTTTGGAGGTCGAGTACAGGTGTTTCAGGTGGTCAACGGAGTTCAGTGCATTCTCCATCACCTTGCTCACATTGGTCTCCATTTCCGAGGCTGATGCACCCGGGTAGGTGGTCATCACCGTCACATAAGGCGGGTCCATCTCAGGGAACTGGTCCACAGGCAACTGCCGGAAGCAGAACAAGCCTATGATAATCACGGCAACGAATATCAACGCTGTCGTCACCGGTCTGTTTATGGCTGTTTGATAAATTGACATAGTTGCAATTCTTAATTCTTCATTCTTAATTCATCATTGAACAACGTTGAGTTTCACGCCGTCCACCAACTTGTGCTGACCCACATAGACATACTCCACGCCGGCTTTTATCTCCGGAGCAAATATCTCGATGTCTTCGTCGAAGCGTTGTCCCAAGGTTACTGCCACACGTTTTGCGCGGCCGTTCTCGTTGATAAACACATAGCGGTCGTTGGCACCCACCAATTTCTCCACCGACTGATACGGCACCACGATGGTCTCGTCCTTGCCCAGTCCGAGGGTGGTCGTTACGTACATACCCGGGCGCAACTTCTCTTTCGCATTGGGTATCACCACTTTGCACTGGAACGTGTGCGTGCTTGCGTCAATGGTCGGATACACCACCTCGATGGTTGCGGGGAACTCCTGGTCGGGGTATATCTCGCTCTTCACCGTCAGGCGCATACCCTCGTGTATCTTCGGAAAGTAGGTCTCGGGAATGGCTATCAGGGCTTTCAGTTTGTTTATCTGGGTCAGCACCACGATAGCCTGACCGCCGTACAGTTCGCCGTCCTCATAGTTCTTCGCCGATATGACGCCCGCAAACGGAGCCTTCACGTAAGTGTTCTTCTCGAGGAATGCGAGGTTCTCTTTCAACTGGTCGTATTGCACTTTCGTCTGGTCGTAGGTCTGTTGGCTCACCGACCCCGATGCCAGCAATGCTTCGGCACGGTCCAACTCGGTCTTGAGGTTGGTCAGTTGTATCTTCGAGGTGTTGTACTGGTTCTGGTCCATACGCACCAGCATATCGCCCACGTTGCGCTTGTCGCCTACCTCCACGTAGATATGCTCAATCTTACCCGTCACCGACGGAGCCACGTTCAGCGTCTGATAGCCTTGCAGGTTGGTCGATACATTGATAACGCGCTCTATCTCACGGGGTTGCAGCGTCATAGTCTTCACCACCTCCACGCGCTCGGTCTCTGCGTTTTGGGTGTCTGCGGTCTTTTTCTGGCAGCCTGCCAACACGCTCAAGGCAGCCACTGCGAAAATCACTGTTCTCTTCATATATCTTTTTTGTTTTATTCTGTTGATTATACCTTTTTAATACGGTCTTCGCCGTGTCAAACAGCAAGGGATACGCAAGGGATGCGCAACCCTTGGGCTATGGACAGGCTACTTATTGTTTAAGAATTTTTCAAGTTCCGCCTGCGCATTCACCAAGGTCAGCACAGCCTGTACGTAGGTGGACTGAGCAGTGATGAGGTCGTTGCTTGCGTTTACCAGTTCCAAGTGGCTGGTCGCGCCTTGGTTGAACTTATTGGTTGTCGATTGGAACACACGCTGAGTAACATCCATATTCTCTTTCTCGGTGGTGTATGTCTCAAAGGAGTTCTGAAGGTTGAACCGGAGTTGCTGGTTCTGTATGCCGAGGTTGTCGGCGGTCTCGGCAAAGGTGTTGCGCGCCTCTTCCAACGCAATCTTTTTCTCTACCACACCCGCGGCACGCTTACCCGATGACCACAAAGGCATCGACACGGTAACACTCACTGCATGGGGCGGAGTCATACGCATGCCGCCCTCTGCATAGTACTTCTGATTGCTGTACTGGTAACCTGCGCCCACGGTCGGACCATACGCCCAACCTGCCATGTGAACGTTTGCTTTCGCCAACTCCACGTTCTTCTCCAAGGTCTGGTAACTCAGGTTGCGCTGAGGGATAAAGTCCTCCCCGAGCAAATGCAGCACAGCATCTGCCGACAGCATATCGTCCAACGATGTAGTCAGTGTCAGTTCCGTCTCCACGGGTACGTCCAGCAGCACTTTCAGCGAGTTCAATGCCAGCAACGTGGAACGCTTGTTCGAGTTGATATTGTTGCGAAGCGTATTCACACGCACCATTATCTGGTCAGCCGTGGTCTGCTCAGCCGCACCGACGTCCACACTACGTTGTGTCATCTCTGCCAACCGCTCCACGTTTTGCAACGACGAATCCAGCAACGCCACCACGTCTTGCAGCACCAATACCGAAGCATACGAGGTCTTTACGCTTGCGCGCAGGTTCACCTCGGATTGCTCTTTGTTTATCTTCTGCATATCGATGGCTATGTTGTTGAGCAGTGCACCCACAATGGCTTGACCGCTGATACCTACCGAAGCCTTCACGCCCGTGGTGGAATAGTCCGGCATGGCAATCTTCATACCGCCGAACTCCATCTCGTATCCGCACATCGAACTGTATGCCCACGATGCGTCAGCCTGCGGCAGCATGGCGGCAATGGTTTGCCAGCGTTGCGCATAGGCTTCCTGCACGGCGAGGTCGGCATTGCGCAGACTGCGGTTGGACTCGATGGCATAGTCCTGCGCCTCTTCCAGACTCAGACTGAGAGTCTTCGGCACATTGCGTTGCGGGGCTTTCTTTGTGGCAGCCATCACATGGTCTTCTGCCATGGCACCGCTGCTTATCACAAGCGCGGCAACCATCAATGAAAGTAACTTCTTCATCTTGTACATTGATTTTCTTTTTCTTATATGTTGTCGGTTTAATGTATTTGTTTCCTTATTGTTTTGCCGTCTCGGCAGGTGTTTCCAACGCTTTGAGTGCCGTCAGCCCCTGTTCGGTCAGGATACCCTTTCCCAATATCTCCAGTCCCTGTCGTGCAATGGCTGCTATCTCTTCGCGCCGTTTGGGGTATTGCTGTATCTGCTCCATAACGAGATAGTGCGAATAGGAGAACAGTTGTGCCGTCAGGTCGGCGTCTATGTCTTTGCGGAAGACTCCCTCTGCCTGCCCTTTGCGCAGGAAGCGCATCAGGTTGCGGCACATCATACTGCATATATGTTCTTTGTGGAGGTTGCAGAGGGCGGGGTAATACTTCTGCAGGTCGTACATGATGGGTGGCGGTTGTTCGAGGTTCTTCTCGTTTTTGCGTGCCATAGGTCCCCACTGATGCAGGATTTCTATCACGCTTTTGCCCTCCACCTCACGGAGCATACGTTGTTCCATTTGCTGCTCATGTACGGCAAGCATATCCTTTACGAGTTGGTCTTTCGACTCAAAATATACGTAAAAGGTCTTCTTGGAGATACCCAAATCACGGCAAATATCATCAATGCTCACAGAACGGATGCCTACTTTGCGCATCTTTTCCATAGCAAACTGCACGATATTTTCCCGCAAATCATCAGACATACCTTATAGCAAATTCAGACACTTTCTATTATGCAAGAAGTGTGCCACAAACACTTCTCATGGAAACTTTTTCACATTGTCAGTTTCCAAGTATCAAAAGCAGAACTGATTTTACGCAACATTCTCCATCCGCCTGCCGTAAAAACGGACAACTATTCTACAGAGACTATGCCCAGGAACAGAAAACACTGACAACAGACAAGGAATACAGATGTGGTCTGTATTCCTTGTCATAGCCTGCATGTCCGCTGCACAGCGGACATTTGCGTTCCACGGCAGGACATTCGCTATTCTTCCCCGTCTATCGCAACTGCGATAGAATTGGCAATCTCCGCCATTTCGTCAGCCTCCAAATGCAATTTAGGGTTTGAGAAGAGCATATCGGTCTCTTTTTGCAGCGGGATGAGGTGCATATGCACATGGTTCACTTCCATACCCAATACCGCCACACCAATACGCTTGCAATCGATGGCTTTCTTCATACCTTCCGCTATTTTTTTTGCAAAGACCATCATACCGGCAAGTGTCTGATCGTCCAGGTCGAAGATATAGTCGGCTTCCGGTTCGGGTAGTTTCGGAACGACCAAGGTATGTCCCTTCGTAAGAGGATTGATATCCAGAAACGCATAGAAGTGATCATCCTCTGCCACCTTATAACTCGGTATTTCGCCGTTTATAATTCGTGTAAACAGTGTCATAGTGATATTTCGAGTATTTCAAATTCCATAATACCAGACGGAACGGAAATTTTGGCGACATCACCCACTTTCTTTCCGAGTAACCCTTTTGCAATAGGAGTAACAACCGACAACTTGCCTTCTTTGAAGTTGGCTTCGCTCTCCGTTACCAACTGATAGGACACAACAGCCCCCGTCTTAAGGTTTTTGATCTTCACCTTGGTCAACACCTGCACTTCATTGGTATTGATGCGTGATTCATCAATCATACGTGCATCCATAATCTTGGTCTTGAGCATTGCAATTTTGGATTCCAACTTGCCCTGTTCCTCTTTTGCGGCATCGTATTCAGCGTTCTCGCTCAAATCGCCTTTGTCACGTGCCTCTTGAATTGCCTGAATAACCCGAGGACGCTCCACGCCCTCCAGATAAACCAGTTCGTCTTTCAGTTTCTGCAGTCCATCTGCAGTCATATACACTACAGCCATAGTTCTATGATATTAGTTAAATTAATACTTCCTTTTCAGTAATTCCGATGCAATAAATGCCTTTCGGGCATTTTCCGCATCAGAGAGGTTGAGTTCTTCTATCAAACTTTTTTCCTGAGATTGCCTTTCCTTGCTCTTTTCGGTTTTTCCTTTTCGTGGAGCGACACCAGGACGAGAAACATCCTTACGGACCATGTTCCCTGCATCATTTTGCTCTGTGTAAACATAGTGTGCAGGTTTTCCGTTCGCGGAATGCTCTTGCAGGATTTCATTATCCACAGGAGGGAATCTGGAATCCTGCATCGTGCCGATCTGAGAACCGGTGAATGACATTTTCTTTCGCTTGGCACGCTGTGTTTTCCGAACAGAATAAATCCACCCGAATACTATTGCAAAAAGCAAACCGATGATAACAGAACCCATAGTTTATCTCCGTATAAAAAGATTGAAAAACAACGAGAAACTTCCCAGCTTCTCGTTGCCATTAAACCTAAACCTTAACTATGAAAATTTTATTTGTTTTCGGCGGCAAAGGTAAGTCTTTTTTCCCTACCATGCAAATCTTTGGCACAAAAATACTGAATCACGACTAAAAAATGGTGTTTAAGCAGGATTTTCGGCATACCATAGGCTGTTTCGATGTACCTTTACATGATTTTGTATATAGATATCACACTCCATTTACAGACTTGCCATGCAGAAAAAGTTCTACATAGAGACTTACGGCTGCCAGATGAACGTAGCGGATTCAGAAGTTGTAGCCTCCATTATGCAGATGACAGACTATCAGATTTCCGAAAAAGAGGAAGATTCGGATGTTGTGTTACTAAACACATGTTCCATACGGGACAATGCCGAGCAGAAGGTTATATCCCGTTTGAGGGCTCTTGCGGCGCAACGGAAGGGAAAGCAAAAGAAGATCATCGGCGTGATAGGCTGTATGGCAGAGCGCATTGGAGAAGAATTGATAAAGGAATATGGCGTTAACTTTGTAGCAGGACCTGATGCATACCTTGACATCCCCAATTTATTAGCCCAGTGCGAGGCGGGGCAGAGCGCCATCAATGTGGAACTCTCGAAGACCGAGACTTACAGAGAGATACTTCCTTCGCGCATAGGAAATCCCATATCGGGTTTTGTAAGCATTATGCGCGGTTGCAACAACTTCTGTTCGTATTGCGTAGTTCCTTACACTCGAGGGCGAGAGCGGAGCAGAGATGTGGAGAGCATATTGGCAGAACTGCGCGACCTGCAAGGACGCGGGTACAAAGAAGCGACTCTTCTCGGTCAGAACGTGAACTCCTACCGATTTGAGAAAGACGGGTCGGTCATCACATTTCCAGATCTCTTGGAGATTGTTGCAGAGGCTGTACCCGACATGCGCATCCGCTTCACGACATCCCACCCGAAAGATATGTCAGACAGAACATTGGAGGTGATTGCCGGTCACGGGAACTTATGCAAATTTATCCATCTCCCTGTACAAAGCGGGAGCGACAGAATCTTGTCGCTTATGAACAGGAAGTACACCAGGGAATGGTACTTGGAGCGTATTGCCGCCATCCGCAGGATAGTGCCAGAGGCAACGATAGGGACAGATGTTTTTTGCGGTTTCCACAGCGAGACGGAAGAAGATCACCAGCAGACATTGTCCTTGATGCGCGAAGTCGGTTTTGACACGGCTTTCATGTTCAAATACTCGGAACGCCCCGGAACCTACGCAAGCAAACATTTACCTGATGACATTCCCGAGGAGACGAAAATCCGACGGCTCAATGAGATTATCGCCTTGCAGAACCAACTATCGCTGGAGAGCAACCAACGGGATACAGGAAAAGTGTTCGAGGTACTGGTAGAGGGATTCTCGAAGCGTTCCCATGAACAGTTCTATGGCAGAACATCGGGCTATAAAACCGTTGTATTCCCACGCAAAGGGAGACATATCGGGGAGTTGGTTGAAGTACGAATCACTTCCTGCTCCGCAGCGACATTGATAGGAGAGATCGTGGGGAAAGACGAACGTCCCTCTGCAGATTAAGACAACGCATACACCAACAAAAGGACACCAAAGAACGGTTAAGCCACTTGGTGTCCTTTGTTTGTCAGAAGCCGATACTTGTCTTCACCCTATTGTTGTTTATTAAACGGGATGAGGTACAGATGTTTGTCGGCAATCCGCCAGGTAACATATTTGTCAAAGACCGATTCCGCTCCGCGCTCTTGCATCAGTTTGACCACCTCAGGATAGTGTTTGATACGGCTCAACTCTCCGACAGAATCGAGATGGTGTTTATAACGTTCGGCAACAATAGTTCCAATCGGACACGTCCTTTCCGACAGACACGTTCGTTCATTCCGCGTTTGTTTTGATTTACACTTGCACATCTTCTTCATCTTGCCTATCAAGGTATGCATTGCTCTACACAAACAACACTTTTTAGTCTGTTTGGTCTGTGAATCCGTTGATGTTTCGAAATACAGTTTGAATATTTTCCGTCTTTCTTTCCTGCCTGCTTTGAAATACAATATCAGTTTTTCGGTCTCATAAATCAATTTAACCGAGCGTTGTATCAGATCTTCCAAATTATCCTTTCGGGTTTGTTCGCCAATATCAGGATCGGTAAAATGAGAGCACGCAACTTCCGCACTGATGCCATAGTTACGCATAAGGAGTTCCATTTCGTGCATTGTTCCATAAAGAGCCGCATCGCTGGAAAGACGATGAAAGTTGCAGTCCTCGGGCAGAAAAGCAAGACGGCGAAAGATTCCTTCGTCAGGATAGCCGTAGGAATAGCCTTTTTTTTCCAGTTTGTCACGCAGTATCTCAATAATAGCGATATTGACAAAGAGGTGGCGGACAATATCTTCCAAAATACGAACCTTTTGCATCCGACTGATTTTGGAATCATGGTACCATTTATATACGCCCAAGATACCGAGAATGGTAACTATGGACGCAATAAAGGCAGCCCCGTTGAAAAAAGGAGTCCATCCAGAAGTTCCATCCGTATTATAGTTAATGAGTGTTACTTGCGACAATATACTATCAATCGCATACACATTGTCGGGCGAAATCAGAGAGTCGTTCATAATAAAAATGTTTGTTTTGTTATTTTTAATTGTGTTACCTCAAGCCTTTTTCCTTCGCCAATTGCATGAGGTACTGCTTAGCAGGTTCGTATTCATTGGGTATTACTCCGTCGAGGACGGCATCTTTGAGTGCATTCTTCAGTTCACCGACAACGGCACCCGGCTGAAGATTGAGCAGCGACATTATCTCTTCACCACGGATGGGCGGTTGGAAGCAGCGCAACCGATCTTTCTCCTCTATCTCACGCATCTTTTGGCGTACCAATTGATAGTTGTGCTTATACCGGCGTACTTTTTCCTCGTTTTTGGAAGTAATGTCGGCTTCACAGAGCAACATCAAGTCTTCAATGTCTTCTCCCGCCTCGAAAAGCAGTCTGCGTACCGCAGAATCCGTAACGCTTTCTTCTATCAGATTAATGGGTCGCATGTGCAGATCCACCATTTTGATGACGTACTTCATCTTCTCATTCTGCGGCAACTTCATGCGGGCAAAAATACGGGGAATCATTTTGGCTCCGACATAGTTGTGATTATGGAAAGTCCATCCTGCCGCATTATCCCAACTTTTGGTGCGCGGTTTACCGATGTCGTGCAACAAGGCAGCCCAGCGCAGCCACAGATTATCTGACTTGGCAGCGACGGCATCCAGCACTTGCATGGTATGCAAAAAGATGTCTTTGTGTCCCCTTCCATCTTTTGTCTCCACTCCTTTCAGCGCAGCCAACTCGGGAAAGATGACAGACAGCAACCCTGTCTTATACAGCAAAATCCATCCGACAGAAGGACGGCGTGAAAGCATAATTCTATTGAGTTCGTCGGCAATACGTTCCTTTGTGATAATGTTTATCCTTTCACGGTTCCGTTCGATTGCTTCGAAGGTTGTAAGATTCAGACAGAAACCGAGTTGGGTGGCGAAACGGATGCCGCGCATCATACGCAGGGGATCGTCGGAAAAGGTGATATCGGGATCAAGGGGAGTGCGTATGATACATTCTTCCATATCGTGCAATCCGTCAAAAGGATCCAACAGTTCTCCATAATGTTCCCTGTTGAGACAAATTGCGAGCGCATTGATCGTAAAATCACGCCTGTTTTGGTCGTCTTCCAGCGTGCCTTCCGCCACAACAGGATTGCGGGAATCGGAATGATAGGATTCTTTGCGCGCCCCGACGAACTCCAATTCGTTTTCTCCTTTCTTCACTTGCGCTGTTCCATAGGTCTTAAACACGGAGAGATGAGTTCCCTTTCCGAGAGCCTCAGCCACGGCATGTGCCAAATCGATGCCATTTCCCACAACGACCACATCAATATCCTTGCTCTCTCGGTGCAGGAACAAATCGCGTACCCAACCGCCGATCACATAGCACGGAAGGTTCAATTTGTCTGCCTGTTCCCCCACCAAATGAAGCAAAGGGCTGTCCAGCCTGTCGGAATCAACAATCATATTGTGATTTTCTTGCATACGACAAAGGTAGCACATTTTTTATTCTGGCACAAATGTTGTCGCAACGTTCGCAATATGATGAAACTATCGGTTTGCTGGTTAGCATTATTCTGTTTCGTTTTTTGCTACGGAGCGGATACGGAAAGACGTGACTCGTGCCTTGTGCAACTCCAAGAGAACGACACATTGTACGTCAAAGTCCTTCGTACCGTATATGTATATCCTCCCATGCGTTTCAAGAACAAGCGGCAGGAGCGTTTTTACTGGAAGACCGTACGCGATGTAAAAAAGACTCTTCCCATTGCCAAGATCCTAACACAGGAAATGATACGTACACATGATATTATGAGCAAGATGAACCGCCGCGAGCAACGCAAGTTCTGGAAACAATACGAGAAAATACTATACACCCAATATGAAGACCAGTTCCGGCACATGACCGCCTCGCAGGGACAGATGCTAATGAAACTCATTGACAGGGAATGCGGTCACACATCTTACGATGTGATCAAGTACTACAAAGGCGGTTTTGCCGCTTCCTTCTGGCAAACCGTAGCCAAGATGGTGGGGAACGACCTGAAAGAGGAGTATGACGGAAGCGACAGAGACCAGATTACAGAACGTATCATCACGCTTGTTGAGGCGGGGCAACTGTGATAATCTCGTTGATAAGTTTATAGGTTTATGCGTTTATGCGTGGTTGAGGAGGTTGTGGGTTTGGGTCGGTTTATTTCGGTTATCCGTTGGCGGAATTAAGTTCATTCAGTTTACCTCACTACTTGACAGGTTACAATTAATCTTATGTGTACACTTCTTTCTTTTCTTTTGCATAACCAGAAGAGAAGAAACCAAAAAGACTCCCCCAACCCCCTCTCTGAGAGGGGGTTATCAGATAGACGTTCTATGTTGTTCGAGAAGTTCGAGAGAGGATGGGACTAATTGGGCAAATTAGAATAATTGGGCGAATGGGGCAGATTGGACGGATTGGGTGGATTGGGCGGGCGATAGTATCGCCCGATAAGAAACAATACTTGGATTTACGGATGGGTCATTTACGATATATGATTTTACGTTATCGATTTCATCTTCGTCTCTCGTTGAGGGGTCGTTGAGGTCGGCTTGAGGGGTCGTGATATTTACGATTTGACAATGTACGATGTACGATTTTGCGAGGAAGAATATAGGGAGGACAAAGAATCCGCCAATGAGATGATGATAGACGTTCTGGTTGATTGAGAAGTTCGAGGGAGGTGGGACGAATAAATTATGGAAATCGCACCAAAACTATAAGAGATATTTCTATATACCTTTCTTTTCTTTTGCATGACCAAAAGAAAAGAAACCAAAGAAAAGTCACCGGCTGTGCGTCGGGCGTTGCCAAAAATATGGGGTCGCTCGAATTTCGGCGGAGACACAACTCGCTACGCTCAGACAGTATCTCCGCTTATCGAAATTCTCGCTCCATTTTTGACGCACCGACACAATGCCGGAAGTTGCTGACCTGCGGAGTTTCTAAGTTTGCTCCCTGTATTGCCTCCGTATAAAAATAAAAATAAAAATAAAAATACAACTACCCTGTATGATTCATTTTGATGCAGTCGGCTTGAATATATTTTTCACAGACTTGCACAATTCAAAAACTTGCACTAACTTTGCAGCCCGTTCTTTGAAGAGACTCTTCTTGACTCTTTTCAGACGCAACGGCAAAACAAAGATATTTATTTAAGATTAGTAATTTACATAACAACGGATTAACATGATTGTAGTTCCTGTAAAAGAAGGCGAGAACATTGAGAAGGCTCTCAAGAAATTCAAACGTAAATTTGAGAAGACGGGTGTTGTGAAAGAACTCCGCCGTCGTCAGCAATTTGAGAAGCCGTCAGAATTGAAGCGCGAGAAGATGATGCATGCTGTTTATGTTCAGCAGATGCATGCTCACGACGAGATTTAAGCAAGACTCTATTGCCTTTACATAATTGGTTTATGAGTATCTACGCAGATGAGTAGATACTCTTTTGTTGTGTCCACAGGTGAGCATATCGTTTGTCAAAAATATGCCTGTGTACTCTTATACACTATCACACAAAAAAATATGCAGGAAACGGGCAAGCGGTTGCAGGCAATATAGAAAAAAGCAGTATCTTTGCACGCAATAGAAACACAATAACTACGGAGGTTGTGCGTGGCTATGTGCCATCTGAAAAGATCATCAAAAGTTTCTTTCGGCCTCCCCAAGAAACAGTTCACGAAAAGCAGTAGCATTATGGCAACTGAGACCTTGTCTAATATCGTTGTCCGCTTTTGCGGCGACTCGGGAGACGGTATGCAATTGACCGGAACCCTCTTTTCCAACTTATCTGCCATCTTAGGCAATGAGATTTCCACTTTTCCGGACTTTCCTGCGGAGATTCGCGCCCCGCAAGGGACATTGGGGGGAGTAAGCGGTTTTCAGGTACATTTAGGAAAGGAAAAAGTATTCACCCCCGGGGACAAAGCGGACGTTCTCGTAGCCATGAACCCTGCCGCCCTGAAGGTGAACGTGAAGCACATTCACGCACATTCCATCATAGTGGCAGACACGGATTCTTTTACAGAAAAAGATTTGGAGAAAGCCCAATACAAAACAGGCAACCCGTTTGCCGAACTCGGCATACCCGAATCGGTGCAGATAGTACCCGTTGCGTTGACCGAACTCACCAAAGCGAGTCTCAAGGATTCGGGGATGGACAACAAGTCGGTTCTACGCTGCAAAAATATGTTTGCCTTGGGTTTGGCATGCTGGCTTTTCAACCGTCCCATAGACAAGGCTGTGCATTTCTTAGAGAACAAGTTCAAGAAAAAACAGGATATACTGCGAGCCAATATCAAAGTGCTGACAGACGGCTATCACTACGGAAGCAATCTTCACCTGAACATCAACACCTTTGTTGTGGAGAAATCGGAGGAACTGGAACCTGGCAGATACACCTCCATAGCAGGAAACAAAGCCACAGCCTGGGGCTTGATAGCCGCTGCCGAGAAAGCAGGAAAACAGTTGTTTTTGGGTTCTTATCCCATCACGCCCGCCACGGACATAATGCATGAGTTGGCGGCAAGAAAAGACGTAGGAGTGATGGTGGTACAGGCTGAAGACGAGATAGCGGGTGTTTGCACCGCCATCGGGGCATCGTTTGCAGGTTGCCTTGCCGTGACCACCACTTCAGGTCCGGGATTGTCGTTAAAGAGCGAGGCTATCGGGCTGGCTGTCATGTCGGAATTGCCGTTGGTTGTCATTGATGTGCAGCGAGGAGGTCCGAGTACCGGTCTTCCCACCAAGACGGAACAAGCCGACCTGCTTCAGGCACTATACGGGCGAAACGGCGAGGCTCCATTAGTGGTTATGGCCGCCACAACTCCCTCAGATTGTTTCCAATCCGCCTATATGGCAGCCAAGATTGCCTTGGAAAATATGACTCCCGTCATACTCCTTTCGGATACCTATCTTGCCAACGGCACTTCGCTATGGAGGTTGCCCAAATTGGCGGAACTGCCGGATATCCACTCCCAAACAACACCCAAGGTTATCGAAGGAAAGTTCAACACTGCATCGAGAGACAGCGAGACACTCGTGCGCTATTGGGCGACACCCGGAACAGAAGGATTCGAGCACAGAAACATGGGATTGGAACGCGATGAGAAGACAGGGGCTATTTCGACAGACCCGAAGAACCACGCAAAGATGGCAGGCATACGCCAAGAAAAGATAAACCGTATTGCGGACCAGATACCTTTGCAAACCGTTTACGGGAACGAAAAGGCGGATATCCTGCTTGTGGGATTCGGTTCCACAGAAGGACATCTGAAACAAGCGGCAGACGAACTGAACCGGCAAGGCATTGCGACAGCCGCCACCACATTCCGCTACATAGCCCCTCTCCCCAGAAACACAAAAGAATTACTACATGGCTACAAACGCATCATCGTGTGCGAACTCAACAGCGGGCAGTTTGCGTCCTATCTGAGGAGCAAGTTCGGAGACTGCCCTATAGAGCAATACAACAAATTAGAAGCACAACCTTTCGACGTAAGTGAGATTGTGGAATATGTGCGACACTCAACCCTCTAAATCGAAAAAACATGGAAGCAGCAGAGTTCAAATCGGATCAATATGTACGTTTTTGTCCAGGTTGCGGAGACCATGCCATCTGCATGGCTCTGCAAAAAGCAATGGCTCAGACAGGAGTTCCGACCTACAAGACCGTGGTTGTATCGGGTATCGGCTGCTCGAGCCGGATGCCTCATTACCTGAACACATACGGTTTTAACACCATACACGGGCGTGGAGCCGCCATTGCCACAGGAATAAAGACGGCACGTCCGGACCTTACCGTATGGCAAATGACAGGAGACGGCGATTGTCTTGCCATAGGCGGCAACCACTTCATACACTCCGTACGAAGGAATGTGGACATAAATGTCTGCCTATTCAACAACCGCATATACGGATTGACGAAAGGACAGTATTCGCCTACATCCCCCAAGGGATTTATATCAAAATCATCGCCTTACGGGACAGTGGAACGTCCGTTTATCCCTGCCGAATTAGTTATGGGCGCAAGAGGAACATTCTTTGCCCGTACGCTTGATGCGGATATGCCGACAACCGTGAATTGTATGGTAGCCGCGGAGCGGCATAAGGGAACAAGCGTAATAGAATGCCTCGTGAACTGCGTCATCTTCAACAACGGCACACACAGCCCAATTGCAGACAGGGCGACACGTGCAGAAAGGACTATTCTTCTGGAACACGGCAAACCCATGCTTTTCGGGGAAAACAAGGACAAAGGACTTGCACTGGACGGTTGGAACCTGCGTGTTGTAAGAATAGGCGAAAACGGCGTGACAGAAAAAGACATCCTCATACACGATGCCACGACAGAAGACGACACGCTGCACCGCAAACTGGCTATGATGCAGGGACCTGATCTTCCTGTGGCATTGGGCGTGATACGCAATGTGGAATGTGAGACATACGACAGGGCTGTGAACCAACAAATCAGGGACGTTCAAGCAAAGAGTCCGTGCAAAGGATTTGACGACCTCATTGCCACATGCGAGCAGTGGGACATGTAGGAGAAGAAGCCTACGATATTTCCCTCTTCCGTTTTTTGAATAAACAATAGACGGCTGCCAATGTCATAAGAAACCACCAAGCATCGAGAAGAGGCAACCATTCTCCCGTACTTGAACCACCCCCGGGAGGTCCTTTTCTGACAATGGCTGCATTAAAACAGGGAACAATGTCAGATACCTGTTCGCCATCTCTGAATATCGAAGTAGAAGAAAATCCTCTTTCGCTGAGCAAAGGACTATCAAAAACAGAAGTTCCAGCGGAAACAGGAACAGCAGATTGCCCGACAGAAAAAAGAGTACGTGATTTATACTCTGTGTTCGGCATGGTTTTGTCGCTATCCCACGACTGCAAAGCCTTGCGGGCTGTGCTATTGTAAGCAGATTGCCGCATGGGTACACGTACCATACAGGAAGGAGGCTGTTGCATATATTCCCTGTCACCGGCTGTGGAATAGACAGACAAGGAGGAAGTTGCGGCTTGCAGAACAAGACACCAAAGCATTGTGCTTATCAGTAACAAGGACCTCACCATATACCTCGCGACGAACTATACGCTTATCGAACCAACACTTCAACAGTTGCCGGTTTCTCATTCATAATCACTCTTATCATATAAACGCCGGAAGGAAGCGGACAACGGGTTGCCCTTGCACAAGGCGACGATTGCATAACAAGTCTTCCAAGCATATCATATACAAAGAGTCCGGTTATATTATCTTCTGCATACAAGTGTATTTTTCCTTCTCCTCCGACCGCATAGACCTTTGCAGCACCTGCAGCAGTTTCAGATGTTGACATATCGGAACGTGATGTCCGCCGCAAGTAATAACGGCACGTGCCATCGGCTCTGGCATGGAAAGGAAGCGACAAACTATCTACCAGCGGAGTGAATGTCAAGGTTTGCGAATCGAAAAGTTCCCAATTGGACACATCTGCACCACTGAAAGTGACCATCGGTTGCTCCACTGTATGCAGAGCATACATACACAAAGGAACCATTTCCTGATTTGCCTGTGAATTGATACTCAACGGGCGGTTATCTTCAGACATCGTAAAAACTCCGAAAGGTGTTTTCCACTCGTCCAACAAAAGGAACGATGCGTCTTCGTCTTGCGATGCAGCGTTGGAAGAAGCAGGGTCGGTGAGCAACACGGCACGAGATGTAAAGACTCCGCCATACGCTTCGTCGGAAGCAGACAGCATTATATAAAGGATATTATCTTCATAGAATGAGCATATCCTTTTCGGTGCAGAAGAACTTCTCGCCGGTTCAGCCAAAAGCATATCCGGTGTAACGTTCAGTGTCACAGACATGGAAGGAGACGTTGTTTGCAGCAAGACGCCTCTCATCGGAGCGAGGTAACGATAATTGCCACCGTCCGTAGATATGTCTTTGACGGATGTGGTCAATTCTTGCGAACCTTCCGTAAGGACATAGTATGACGATTGCAGATTAGGATTTCCTTCCAAGAGTTTTTCCATATCAATGTACGCCCATGTAGGATTACCAAACAGGAAAATGTTTCCAGACGCATCATAGTTTGTGAGCGTGAGATTCATTCCTTGTGCCGTTGCGGCATAACAATAAGCGGGTTTTCCAGAGGTTGCTGTACGCGGGACAGACACTATAGGACTTGCTTTCCACATATCATTATAATGCCATTTATATTGTGTTTCCGACTTAGGAAGGCGGAAAACAACCGATGAGGCACCCTTGGCATTTTCGATCCAAAGTGCGATTCCCATACCTGCAGGATAGGGTGTATTCAACGCATTGAGCGGAGCCGTCCATTCAGAACTTGTGATTGCCATGTTGTGATCTCCATAGTTAATCATGGACTTATTGTAGAGAGATTGCCAAACTTCATTATCAAGGCGGTCGGCAGCACGCGTCCCTGCTTCTTGCGACATTGCTTTTACAGAGAAAACATCAGTTTCTTCGCCAGAAGACGGTATCCAAAAATCACCAGAGACACCACCACTCAACGGCATGGAGCAAAGCACCCATTTGTTGGTTGGGACAGACATATCCACAACACCTTTCCCGTTTATAGTCAGATAGTGTTGATTAAGCAAGGTCGCTCCTACCGGCAAATAGATATCATGACAAGCAAACGGAACGAAATTGACATCATAAGATATGTACTTGGCGGCATCCGCTTCTATCTGTATTCCATGCCTTTGCGTTTCATCGGTTACAGAGACAGGGACCGGCAGCGTACTTGCAGCGGCAGGAAGTATGACATCTGTTTCAGCAGTTGGACAGAAGGCAGCGGCACCTTCCACCGTTTTCCAATTTTCATCATCATTCCATGCATTATTTCCCGTTTGCGGAGTCCAGACCACACGATCCGGTACCATCTTCAGTTGGAAGACCGTCTCGGCTTGGAGACAATTGTCTTGGTCGAAGTCATACTCCCGCAATAAGAATGTATAGGTATATCCCGGGCGAAGACTACTGATACCTGTGAGCGTTATTTTAGTATCTGTCTTCGTGATACTCGTTTCACGCAAGGGCAATTTCATTTCGCCGACAGAAGCGGCAGGGTCGGAGGTCGCATAAAGTTGAGCCGCCAAGAAGTTGAAGGTTTTGTCACTCGGGAAATTGCAATAAATCGGGATCTCTATCTCATCCGTCAAGCGTTGTTTTTCGCTGACACGTACCACACGAGGGCGTGAGGTGACGAAATTCGGCAGCATAGAAGTTTCTTCATAGTCGGCAGCGACACCAATACGAACCGCCTGCAAGTCAATCTGAGGAAGATTGACTTCTCCGAATACGGGGTCGGTACAGACTTCAGCCATCTCCGTGGTCGGGTTCCCCTTGTCGTCCAAGATGACACCCGTTCCCGCAATAGGGAAGGCGGTGAACATCAACAGACGTATATCCGTATCGGCAGAAAGATAGACGTCCATGCTCCGTATATTGTCAGTAAGGATACGTGCCGCACGTAATTTTTCCAAGAGAACCCTCTGACCGGCAGTAGCCGAGCCTGCCCTGTCCGCTTCAATGGCGGTTTTTATCTCACTAAAGGTTGCCTGATATATTGCGGGATTGGCATCGATGTATGTCGGTGTTCCCCATAGATAGTCCGCATTGCAGATAACACGTTTTTTGGTGACCCCTGAAGCATCGCCTGTTATATAAAGCCGCTCCACAGCAAAACTTAGCAAGCGGTTGCCGCAATGGTCAATGATATATCCATTCCGTATTTTTTCCGAGTTCACTGTCATATACATGGAGCCTTCCACCTGCAGTTCGGTGCGCAAACCACACGCTGCCGAGCGCAGCCGGGAAGGGTCAGTAGCCACATAACCCATATAGTATTTGTCAGGAACAAGGTTTGCTTTTGTAGCAATATACAGCACCCAGACATCCTCCTCTTTCACAAAGCCAATAGCGGGGGCATGTCCTTCTACGGAAGCATAGGCATCGAAAGCAGCCTCTGTAGGATAGACAGGTCCGGACGAGATCGTTGCCGCATCAGGAACAGGGACTTTACCATAGGTGTCGGAAGCAGTTGTCTGTTTCCCATAGTAATCCATATCAATGGTTGCTCCAGCATCATCCGCCCACTGATAATAGATATAATCCACATCTGCGATATTTTGGTCATCAAGAGTCACACGCATATAGGTAACGAGATCATCACCCGTCGGATCAACGCAAACTGGGTTGGACGCTTGCAGAGAACGAACCGGCGGTTTGGAGGCGAAAATCTGGAAGTCGTCGAAGATGAAGTCGTTTCCGCCCGAATTATCGGCTTTGTTCGTAATAACGAGATGATAAGAGTCATATTCTTGTTTCAACTCAACCGGCACAACGATACGCTGCCATCTGCCCTGCGTAGTGATAACACCTGTAGCATACGTCAGAATCGGTTCCATCACACCATTCTTTTTTCCCGACAGGGCAAAGTCGAACTGAGGTTGTTCTCCCATACTCTGCACCGCAGCAAACCAAGCAGAGAAATACATTACCGCACCCGGGCAAAGATCGGCTTCCACATCAATAGTGAAACAGACTCCCGGCTCCTGTGCGCCATCCACATAGAGGAAATAGCCGTCCTTGGCGTCTTCCTTTGTTCCTTTAGAGCCATGGTTGTACACACCCTGCACGAACCACGAAGTGCTCAAAGCATCCGTAGAATTAAGCAAAGCATAGTCCGACCAATAAGGGTCGAAGGTTCCCGATGCCCGGTCATAGCGCAAGCGTTTATACTTCAATGTACGGTAGTAGAATCCATACGTTGATTCTTTCCACTTGAGAGGAGCGGACGAATAGGTCGGATCGGTTGTAGCAGGAGGGTTATCGTTGAAGGTCTCCTCATAGAGCAAATCCAGCCCTACCAATTGTGACGCTTCGGTGGGTGAAGCTGCAGGTCCGTATTTGGCAGGAGATACGAATTGAACCGTGAACTTGGCAATATAGTAGTAGGTATAACCTCTCCACCTATTTCCGGTTCGCGCCACCAACGTATAAGTGATCGTTTGCGGGTCAGTTGGCGCTGTCACTTTAACAAACTGATTGCTCGTAACCGTCATAGCAGAACTATTACCATTGGCATACCACAACCACGAGTTCAGTTTCTGTGGTGAGGAGGCATTGCAGTAGTAGTTCTGGTAAGTTCCTCCGTTGAACTGATGGGCAGGACCTATATTAAGAGTTGCCCCGACGGGAGCCATCAACGTATATTCTTCCAGATACTTTCCCGTATAGCGATCAGGAGCCGTTGTGCTTTTGTACTTGTCGACCTCCTCTGCCATCTCGGACGCAGGACGTATATCAAAGAGGATTCGCTGCGCCAACGTAGGTTCCGTAACGGTCAGATTGGTGTTATCTACGGCATAATCCGTATAGTTGGTTTGTTCGCAAGCAATCATTTGAGCCGTACCACCAAACGTATAGGAAGGAGACGGAGGAAAATAGTCCCCATCGCTGCTGACTACAACTTGACCGCGATCGGTGGAATAAGTATTTGCCTGCGACGAAACAGGAGGGAAGGAAAGAGCAGAAGGCACCCCATTCAACTCATTTTCATAGAGGAACCAACGGCGATAAGCGTAGTGAGATTTATTTGCAGGAGGGGTGAGCGTGAGAACGGAACCCGTTGCAAGATAAATCACCTGCGTCTGTTCGTGAACACTTTGAAGTCCTTTGTCCGTATATGCCCGTTTTGATTCGCCTTTGGAGTGAACCAAAGTATAGTCAGCCGCATTCAGCGAAGAGTTACACGCAAACAGAAAGCACACAAAAAGGATGTGCATTAAACAGGTATTTTTTCTTCGATTCATAGACTACTACATTCTACAAAATCCGACACATTTATACACCCTATCCCCTATTTCATCCGCCTTACGACAGAGAACATATACACACCACCCGCCGAAAACGACGAACATCATTCACCATTACCCCATTCTCAAAACAACGCCCTATATTCCCAGACGACCACTCTCGATATACAAGCAAGAAATACAACCGCTGCATACTGCATATCAGTAAATTATCAGCAACATTCATTGCGCAGAATCCCGTTATGCCTGACCGTATGAAATACGCTACAAAGGTAATCTTTTTCAGCAAGAAAACAAGATGGAAAACCTCTTTTTTTTTGTATATAATCCTGTTCACATACAAACTGTACACTGTCCAACAAATGCAAATACCACCCACCGGCGGAATTAAGTTCATTCATTTCGCTCATTACTTGAAATATACGAGGATGCGAGTCATCTTATACATACTTCTTTCTTTTTTTCTGACCCAAAGAAAAGAAGTCCCCAAAACTCCCAAACCCACTCAAAGAGGGGACAATAAACAACCTCAATCCATCGATCTGCCTTGTGTCGGTTGGAGACAGAACGCAGACACAATGCAGACGGAACAAACCCTCTGCCCCTCGCTTTTCAAATTAATTCACCAACGGGTAGATGTTTTAGTTGTTCGAGAAGTTCTATGGAGAGAGAAGATCTTCCCATCCCCTCCAAAGGAGGGGTAAACATCTGTATTATTGACATCTCGTTGAGGGGTCGATGAGGTCTCGTTGAGGGGTCGTGTTATTTACGGTTTGACAATGTACGATGTGCGATTTGGCGGGGAAAGCAACAGGGCAAACCGAGCGAATCGGGCTAATGGGACTGATAAGAAATTATGCAGCCTGAATCCATGCAGAAGTTACAGATTATGACCCATTGACGGAATTACTATATATTTTCGGGTTGTCTTTTTTCTTGCATACATCTAAAGATTTTCATACTTTTGCAATCTTGATACTCATAGTTCAAGTTGCCGTCATTCAGCATTATGGATAACACACAGATAAAAATAACAGCCACCACCTCCATTTTCTTTTTGGGTATAGGCGGTATAGGTATGAGTGCTTTGGCGCGTTTCTTTCGTTCCAAAGGATATTCGGTTGCCGGATATGACAGAACCGAATCACCCTTGACCCATGCATTGCAAACGGAAGGAATAGAAATTGTGTTGAGTGAAGAGACCGATGCAATTCCAGAGGCTTACAGAGATCCTATACACACCGTGGTGGTACGTACCCCAGCCATTCCACAGGAGCAGAAGCAGTTTGTTTATTTCAGAGACAAAGGGTTCTCAATTTACAAACGTGCGGAGATGTTAGGCTATGTGACACGGCAGATGCGTGCATTCTGCGTAGCCGGTACACACGGGAAAACAACAACCAGCACGATACTGGCTCATCTTCTCTACCAATCGGAAGTCAATTGCAATGCATTCTTGGGAGGCATCAGCAATAATTACGGAACCAATCTGCTGCTTTCACCGGAAAGCAACAATGTGGTGATAGAAGCAGACGAATATGACCGCAGTTTCTACCATCTTCGTCCCTACATGTCCATCATTACAGCAGTGGATCCGGATCATTTGGACGTGTATGGTGACGCAGCAGGCTTCCGTGAAGGGTTCGAGCATTACACTTCTCTCATTCAAAAAGGCGGTGCGCTCATTCTGAAAAGAGGGGTGGACATTACCCCAAAACTGGCAGAGAACGTACGTTTGTACCTGTACGCAGCAGGTGAGAAAGCGGATTTCTACGCCGACAACATCCAGATAGAGAACGGAGAGATACATTTTGATTTCCACACTCCGAATGAGACAATCGCCCATCTGAAGTTAGGTGTACCTGCCTACATCAACATTGAGAACAGTGTTGCAGCATTAGCGGTAGCATGGCTGAACGGCGTGACCGCCAACGAATTGCGACTGGGACTGGCATCGTATTCAGGAGTATATAGAAGGTTTGATGTACACGTGAACACCCCTGACATAGTGTATATTGACGACTACGCCCACCACCCGACTGAACTCAGAGCCAGCATTGACTCCATCCGTAAATTATATCCAGGCAAACCTTTAGTAGGCATTTTTCAGCCTCATCTATACACCCGCACACGAGATTTCGCAGATGCTTTTGCCGAAGTACTGTCAACCCTTGACGAGGTAATTTTGCTTCCCATTTATCCTGCGCGGGAAGAGCCAATCAAAGGCGTTGACTCACAGATGCTTTTGGACAAGATACGCTGCAAGAAAAAACGTTTAGTGGAGAAGAGCGAATTGCTATATTGTCTGCGCAACCGTCATAACGAGGTGATACTGACTGTAGGAGCAGGTGACATTGACCGGTTGGTACCGGAAATAACCAAGATACTGAAATGAGCAGGAATGTCCGCATAACACTTACTTGTCTGAGTATGGTACTTATTGCGCTATACTTAGTATTTGTGTATGCGATTATTCCACACTATGAAAAAGAACCAATATGCAGTGGCATTGACATTGTCATAGCGGACAGCACCCATAGGAAGTTTACAGAAGAGTCCACTCTGACAAACCGTATAAAACAGGGCAATCTGTTCCCAACCGGCAAACCAATGGAGTTAATTTCAACCCAAGCGATAGAAGATTGTGTCTTGGAATATCCTATTTTACGAAAAGCCGTATGCTACAAGACGACAGAAGGAAGAGTACATCTGGATATTTGGCAGAGGGTGCCGGTACTACGGGTAGCAACAGGAGAAAACTATTTTGTGGACGACAACCGCCAAATCATGCCCGATCTGGCCTCCGTTGCAGCATATGTTCCTATCGTTACAGGAAGAGTAAGCAAACCCTTTGCACAAGGAGAATTGTTTGACTTTGTGCAGTACGTAGAAGACGACAGTTTCTGGTCGGCCCAAATAGAGCAGATACACGTGGTTTCCCAGAAGCGGATAGAACTGATACCACGCATAGGCAATCAAGTTATCATCTTGGGGGATTTGATTGATTATGAGAGGAAACTGGACAAACTGAAAACATTCTACACAGAAGCCATGAACAAAACGGGGTGGACACCATACAAAGAAATCGATTTACGTTTCCATGGTCAGGTTGTCTGCCGCAAATAAAAGCATGAGAAAGATGAGAGAAGAGCAGAAAACATTCGTCACAGCCGTTGATTTCGGCAGTTCCGCGCTGCGTGCAGCGGCTGCGATTCAGAATGAAGACGGTACACTACATATTCTCGGGGTTGAAGAAACAGGCAAGAGAGGATATATCAAGAGCGGCATAATTACCAACTCTACAGATGCAAGTATGCAATTGGGAAGGATTTTGCTTCTGCTTGCCAACCGTATTCATACACAGGAAGACATACAAGCCACCTTTTCGTCCATCGGCGGCCGCCTGCTGCAAGTGAAGAACGTTCCCGTGAAACGCAACTTGCTAACAAAAGCATACATCACAAAGAAGTTGCTGGATGATATGCAAAAAGAGTCTATTGAGAAAATCTCGGAGAGTTACCCTGATATGATCGGGTTCAACTCCGAGCCCGTCCGATATATCCTGGATGATGTTGCGCAGGCAGAAGTGCCTACCTCCACACAAAAGGCTCAGATATTGCAAGCGGACTACAACGTATTCTTCCTCAAGAAAGAAACATGGGACAAGTTGAAAGGTTCCTTTGACCGTGCGTGCAAGGATATGAAATACTGCTGGGCCAAACCAATACCTCAGATGACAGCCTTGCTATCAGAAACTGACAGCGAAGAGGGCTGTGCCATTATTGATTTCGGTGCGCAAACGACAACCCTGAGCATCTACAAGGATAACTATTGCCAGTCCGTTAAAATGGTTCCCTTCGGCGGAGACCATATCACAAGAGATCTGCAATCATTACAAATCAGTTTTGACACTGCAGAGAAACTGAAGAAAGGTTTCGGTTACGCTTCGCCACGATACATAAAAAGTGTGCAGCAGTTGCGGATGCAGTCAACCAATCCGAACAACCCCTCTATAACAATTGACAACACACTGATTGCACACGTTATAAAGGCCCGTTTAGACGAAACCGTCCACCCCATATTAACAGAGATTGAGAAGTCGAAAGACAGAATCGGACATATTTACCTAACAGGTGCCGGATCCATGCTACAGGGACTGATTCCCTATCTGCAAGAGGCAACGGGGATAGTCACCGATTTCGGTTCGCATGCCGACTGGTTGGACGAAAGTACAGACAAAGAATACTACAAGCCCAAGTATGCGACCCTGATAGGGACATTGGCTTTGGCTACAGACTATCAGAAAAGTCACTCGGAAACGTTGACCAAGAGTCCTATCGGAACCAAGAAGTTAAGCGAGAAACTGAAAGAAAAGATATTAGACATATTTACTGAATAAACACATACAATATGGAAGAGGGTCTCCCTGTGGCAATAGATGCCGCTCAAGTCAGTTTAATAAAAGTTTTAGGTGTAGGCGGCGGCGGCTGCAACGCCGTCAACTATATGTACCGGCAAGGCATAAAAGACGTGTCCTTTATGGTCTGCAATTCGGATAACATGGCTTTGGAAAAAATGGACGTACCAAACAAGTTTCAAATAGGTCCCGGCTTGGGAGCGGGAGGGCGTCCTGAGGTTGCAAAGCAATATGCGGATGATTGCAAAGAGCAACTAAAGGAGGCTTTATCAGACGGGACGAGAATGGTGTTCATAACAGCCGGTATGGGTGGCGGAACAGGTACGGGCGCTTCGCCTGTAGTGGCAGAAGTTGCACAATCGCTAAACATTCTGACAGTAGGCATTGTAACCATACCATTTGCTTTTGAAGGAAAGCGTGCCATACGAAAGGCTATGCGCGGTATTGCCCAATTGGCTCAATATACAGATGCCCTTTTGGTCATAAACAATGAGAAACTGAAGTTGTTATTCCCTGAATTCGACTTACCTATTGCATTCAGCAAATCAGATGAAGTGGTTTGCAATGCTGCCAAGTCGATAGCCGAAATAATTACCGTACCCGGTTATATCAACACAGACTTTCAGGATGTATATAACACCTTGAAAGACGGGAATGTTGCCATTATGAATGTTGGGACAGCCAGTGGAGAACAGCGTATCACCAAGGCTATCGAAAATGCACTGAACTCTCCTTTGGTCAACACAACCGACATACATGGTGCCAGCCGTATATTGCTGAACTTCTATTGTTCCACAGAACATGCAGTACGTATGGAAGAATTGAGCGAAGTGGAAGCGTTCTGCGACTCCATAGGGGAAGAGGCTGAAATAAAATGGGGAGCCTCATACGATGAAAGCCTTGGGGAAAGCGTGAAAGTAACCATCATCGCAACAGGATACAGCGTAAGCGATTTGCCAGGAATAGACGAAGCATTGCAAAATGAGGAAAAAAAGCCGATTGTAGCACAGCCCACAAAAACAGTGGACGAAGCCATTGAAACGCTATACGCCGCCGCAGGAAACATTCCTAAAGAGGGAAAAGCAGAAACAAAGGAAAGCACTATAGAGGCTTATCCTGAAACGGCAATTGACATCGATTCAGGGAGTACTGAGGATTCGGGGACGTCAGCGGTTATTGACCTTGACAGCATTACCACGGAGCAATGGAGCAATCTGGAAGATACTCCTGCTTATATGAGACGCAAATAGTTAGTCTGAAAACAGTACAAAACGCTATAAAAACGATTGGTATGAATTTATTTGATCAAGTAAGCGAAGACATCAAGAAAGCGATGCTCGCCCAGGACAAGGTAGCCATGGACACATTACGTGGCATAAAAAAAGAGTTTTTAGAGGCCAAGACAGCCAAAGGCAATAACGGAGAACTGAGCGATGAGCAAGCCGTGAAGATATTGCAAAAGATGATGAAGCAACGCAAAGAATCCGCCGAGATGTATAACTCCGCCAACCGACAGGAATTGGCAGAGAATGAGATGGCTCAAGTGACAATCATTGAGAAGTATCTACCTGACCAGATGAGCGAAGATGAGTTAGTCAGTATTCTCAAAGAGATTATTAGCCAAACAGGTGCCAGCAGCATGAAAGAGATGGGAAAAGTAATGGGAATCGCTTCAAGACAACTGGCAGGAAAAGCAGATGGCCGAGTTATATCAGAAAAGGTCAAGCAGTTGTTAGGATAGGTATGCTCGCCAATGACACATATTATTCTCCTGACGAGTTATCCCAGTTATCACGGCTTGAGCAGGACTTTTTAGAAAACCTAAGCGGTCGGAAATCAGTCTATTTCGACGAAGAAGACTTGGAAGACTTGTTTTACTTTGAATTGGACAAGGGAGATGAAGACCTTGCCGGCGAAGTGCTGCGAACAGGACGGAAACAACATCCCAATTCCGCCATATTCCGATATTTGGAGGGGGTCATCTATGACGAGAGAGGAGAACATGAGACCGCATTGAAGATATTCGAGGCATATCCTGACGAACAAAATCCGGAATGGCATTGTCTTTGTTTTTCGGTTTACTGCCATAACCACAATATTGAAAAGGCAAAAGAGGAGGCAGATCGAATCGTAGCGTTAGGTGTCAATTTAGAACATTATTTAGCCCACATCGCGAGAAGTTTCCAGCAACAAAAAGAAAATGAATTGGCAAAAGATTATCTTCTGAAAGCCATCCGCTTACATCCAACAGACAATGATACACTTGATATTTTGGGAGACCTTGCATTAGAGATCGGAGAAATCACGATTGCCTACCGGTGTGCCGAAAAGATATTAAGTGACCATCCTTACCATATCAAGTCATGGTTCACAGAAGCATACGTCTTGCGGTATGAAAAGAAAGTGGAAGAGTCGTTAGACAAATTGGAGTATATCTTGGCGATAGATCCAGACAATATGCAAGCGACGATTGAGAAAATAAGAACCCTCATCATCCTAAACCGATTGGCAGAAGCAGAAGAAACAATCAAAGAGACCATAGCATCCAACAAGGATAATCATCAACCATGGCAGTTTATTTTGAAAGGTTTCTCGGGTGATATAGCCTTCCTGAAAGGTGCTTGGCAGCAAGCAGGGAAACTATACAGCGCCGTTTATAACAAAGCAGGTCTCTCGCCCAGTCAAATGTTGTTTTTTGCCGAGTGCAAAATGAAGAATCACCGATGGAAGGATGCGGAGAGACTGCTGAAAGAAGTAAATGCCACAGACAACGAGATTGTGGAATCTCATGAACTCCTTGCGGAGATTTATCTACATCAAGGAAGATATGATCTGGCTGCCAGACAATTCCGTCAGTGTATGGTTTTGGCACCCGACAATACCATGTATCGTATTTCCTGCAGCATCGCACTATTGGAAGGCAATCACAAAAAATCCGCCATAAAAATACTACAAGATACCGTCAAGACATCGCCAGGATGCTGGGAGGCATATTCCTTGATAGCCATCATCATGGTGATACAAGGCAAAGCGAAAGCAGCAGTTACCGCGCTGAAGAAGGCTTGTGATATAGAGCCCACGGCACGAGAAAAATTCATCCAGACCTGTCCTCAAGCAAAACAAATCATAGAACTTTTGGACAGAAAAGATTCTGAACCCAACAAAGACGTATGAAACAATTCTTTTTGTCCCTTGCTTTGTCTATCTGCTTAGGGATCACAACCATTTCAGGTCAGACCCAAAACACCTGTATTCCCGCAGACTCAACGGAAATTAATGCATCGTTGGTGGATCGTGTAACGATGTGGTATGCCAATAATATGAATTACTACAGCATTACGGCACTTATGGCATTGGAGAGCAGTTTTATTCCGTTTCCTTCGGAAGTCGTTATTCCGCCTGCCGTGTATGTAGCAGAAGAGGAAACAAGCAGTCTGAAGGTTACAGATTCTTATCTATTGAATGTGCTACTAATCGTATTATTCGGAACAGCAGGTGCCATTCTCGGCGCTATTGTGAATTATGTACTTTCCATCTGGTTAGGGCGACCTATCATTTACAAGATTGCCGACAGCAAAGCAGGCAAAGTTCTACTCTTAAGCAGTGAAAAGATAAGGAAAGCAGAAGACTACTTCAACCAACACGGAAAGGTATCCACTTTCATCGGCAGACTGATTCCCGGTATCCGTCAACTCATTTCCATACCTGCAGGTTTGGCCCGTATGGCATTTCTTCCCTTCTTACTTTACACTTTCTTAGGTGCTTTTATATGGAATTGCGTATTAGCACTCATCGGCTACATTGCTCACGGGCAACAGGATCTTATCAGCCAATACAGTCACGAATTATCTGTGTTCATCCTGGGGTTAGCAGGTCTTATTATGGTTGTGTGGGGACTAAAGAAGATAATAGGGAGGCGGCGTAAGGCACGGCTGTCATAAAGTAACCGTTCATTTCCCCTTAAAGGTTGGCAAAGGTGGGGTGACAGGGTCATTCAGTTGCCTGCAACACCTAAACTCATGACACTGACAGAAGTTCCATGAATTGGTGTGATGACTTTCATACAAGCATGCAATGTAGCACCCGTAGTAATGATGTCGTCCACAAGAAGGATGTGTTTGCCTCTCCAATTGGCAGGTGTCTGCACGGAGAAGATGCCTTGCGTATTCTTCGTACGTTCCTGTCCCGTTTTTCTGGTTTGTGTAGGATTATTGACAATGCGTTGCAAATGCACCATATCAACAGGAATGCCGGTAGCCCGACTTATCCCCTTTGCTATATACCCTGCTTGATTATATCCACGTTTGCGCTGTCGCTTGGGATGCAAAGGTACCGGAACTATCAAGTCGATTTCTTGAAAGAAACCTGTTGGCAGGAACTCTTTTGCAGCCTGTTCGCCCAGATATTCCCCGATTAGCGGTTTATTCCCATATTTCATACGATGAATCATATACCGGAATGATTCACTACGCCTATAGAAACAAAAGGCTGCTCCACGAACGAACTTAGGTATATCCCAAAAGAGTTGTTCCACACGGTTTCCTCTGTTTGCAGCCATTTCGGTGCGGGGCAAATGCTCAAAACAATTCGCACAGAGAAAGAGTTCTCCTTCTTCCAAACGTTCGTGGCACTGCATACAAAGAGGCGGATAGAACAAGTCAAGAATACTCTTCCATCCGTCTCTCAGTATATACCAGAAGTTCATTTCTCAGTCTTTCCGTCTTAACCAGCCGTGGATTTCTTTGCGTTTGTCCACACACAGCGCGAGCGCACATCCAACTATATATCCAAGCAGGATTGCGAAAGCGGAGCAACGGACAGGTCCGTTCACGGCATGCGGTTCAACAGTGAAATCGGATAAAAGTACAACCGGTGCCTGTGCGATGTTATATTCCGATTCTGTCCGCATGGAAGCGTTCATCAGTTCCCATATCTGCGGATGCAGCATACGCAATTCCCTACGCCCTATCAAAACGGATGGTCCCTGGCTGTACAGGAACTGCTTATCCGCGGCTTGATTGAAGTAGAAATCGTGCGTCAAGGAATCCAACATTTCCACCTGTTGCCGGCAAAAGAGTGCCTTTTGGTACAGAACAGTCTGATAACTCTTGAACTTCTGCTGCATCAAGGGGTTGCTATTCAAGAAAGCCACAGACGCCCGCCCGATTTCAACCGCCTGAGACGGATGTGATGTCCGGAATTGCAGATAGAGATAGTTGTCCATTACAACATCCGTGGTATCGGACGGATTATACTTAGAGTTGAAGTCCACAAAATCGGGAACAGAGTCGCGTCTGCAATCAATTACATTATAGCAAGCATAGTGGCTCAAGGCAAGAGCCTCCGAGTCGGGTATCTGCAGCAGTTGCGCCAAAGACTGTTCTTCGGAAACCGACACGGGAACCGCTTTCACCAATTTTCCCCATTGCTGCTTCACATCGCCGGTATGTATGCCATTGAGGTACACCATTGCACCTGCTTTATACATTCTATTGGCAGGACGTGACCAATAGAGAGCAACGGCTACAGCCAACAGAACAACAGAGAGGACAATGTACCAACGCTGATAAGCCAATCGCAACGTTCCTCCCAAGAATCGGACACAACAAGACAAAAACCTCCCGACAGCCTTACAGCACAAGACTATCAGGTCGAACAGGTTCATATCATGGTTCGTTTTTTCCTCCATAACGAATTACAAGAATAACAGTTGAATAAGGATATAGACAGGAAGCAGAATGACAAGTGAGAACTTGACCATATACCCAAAGAATGACGGCATCTTGATACCATTCTCTTCGGCAATGGCTTTCACCATAAAGTTGGGTCCATTACCGATATATGTCATTGCTCCGAACATAACAGCACCCAACGAGATTGCCTTGAGCAGCACTTCAGGAACACCAGCCACCAAAGTACCTCCAAAGGCTTCCATCTGGTCGGGAGTGAGCCCTGTTGCGACACTATGGAACGCTACAGCAGTAGGCGTATTGTCCAAGAAGCTGGAGAGGAGTCCCGTGGAATAGTAGAACTGCCATGTATGCGCCAATCCGAGTTCGGAAGCATGTGCTTTGAGGAATGCCAAAGCGGGTGTCATTGTAGTGAATATTCCCAAGAAGAGGACAGCCACTTCGATGATTGGTCCCCAACTATACTTATTGAGACCATACCGAATCTGTTTCGGCGTGGAATAGAGACTGAGTCCCGTCAAGGACAAGAGTACTATTTCACGGAGATACTTAAGCCACAGGGGGGCATCGGCTTCGCCCATTTGCGTGATTGTCCCTTCGTTGATAAACGCCACACTAAGCACAACCCCCAGCAAATAGACAAAATTGATTTTTCCCTCCACCTTCATAGGCACTTTCTCGCGTGCATCGGCAGAGAGTGCCGTCCAGTGTTCTTTCTTGTAGTAGTAGGAATCCATACAGAAATAGATAAGCAAGAGTATCAAGCCCGTGAATGCCCACTCAGGCAACAGACTCAAGAACCACGTGAAACTTGCTCCGCGCAGGAAGAGCATAAACAATGGGGGGTCTCCAAGCGGCGTGAGCAATCCGCCACAGTTAGCAACAAGAGCAATGAAGAACAAAATGGTGTGAACACTATACTTGCGTTGCTGGTTGGTGGTGATGAGAGGACGTATCATAAGCATAGCGGCTCCCGTAGTACCCATAACACTTGCCAAGAGCCAACCTATCGCCAAAAAGAGCGTGTTCACCCATGGTTTTGCCTTGATGTCTCCACTGAGGTGAATGCCACCCGTAATAACAAACAACGAGAGCAACAAGACGATGAAAGGAATGTAATCGAACAAGACCTGATGTTCGAGTTCATGAACCATTCCCCCCATAATAAGACAAACGGCGGTTGGTACACCTAAAATGAGAGAGACAATGAGTTTGTTCACATTCTTCTCCCAAAACTTCTCCGCGACAAGCGGACCAATGGCAATCATGAGCAGCATGATACCAAACGGTATCATACTCCACGCACTATGCACGAACTGTTCCATACTTTTTATGATTAAATAGTTATTAATTCCACCACATACGATACGTATTATCAATCCAGTTTGAGGACAGCAAGAAACGCTTTTTGCGGCACTTCGACGTTACCAATCTGCTTCATCCGTTTCTTTCCTTTCTTCTGCTTCTCCAACAGTTTTCTCTTCCGACTCACGTCGCCTCCATAACACTTGGCAAGCACATCTTTCCGCACCTGTTTAACCGTTTCACGGGCGATGATTTTTGCTCCGATGGCTGCCTGTATGGCAATATCGAACTGCTGGCGGGGGAGCAGTTCTTTGAGTTTCTCACACATACGCCGTCCGAAATCCACGGCATTGTCCTGGTGTGTCAGTGTGGAAAGCGCATCAACAGGTTCTCCATTGAGCAAGATATCCAACTTCACCAATTTAGACGGGCGGTAGCCATTGGGGTGATAGTCGAACGAGGCATATCCTTTGGATATGGATTTGAGTTTGTCGTAGAAGTCGATAACGATTTCTCCAAGCGGCAAATCGAAGTAGATCTCCACCCTATTCCCCGTGATGTACTCCTGTTTTATCAATTCCCCCCGCTTTTCCAGACAGAGGGTCATAATGGGTCCGATGAAGTTGGTAGTAGTAATGATAGAGGCTCTGATGTAGGGTTCCTCGATATGATCTATGAGCGTCTGGTCGGGCATACCGGCAGGATTATGCACTTCTTTCACCTCGCCCTGCTTGTCATATACCAAATAACTCACATTGGGAACGGTGGTAATGACATTCATATCGAACTCACGGTCCAGACGTTCCTGCACAATCTCCATGTGGAGCAACCCCAAGAATCCGCAGCGGAAACCGAAACCGAGTGCGACAGAACTCTCGGGAGAGAAAGTGAGCGAAGCATCGTTCAGTTGCAGTTTCTCAAGGCTTGCCCGAAGGTTTTCAAAGTCTTCCGTTTCGATAGGATAGACTCCGGCAAAGACCATCGGCTTCACTTCTTCAAATCCGGCTATTGCCTCCTTGCACGGGCAATTGACATGGGTGATTGTATCTCCGACCTTCACTTCCGTAGAGGTTTTGATGCCACTGATGATGTAGCCCACATTACCGGCACGGAGTTCCTTTTCAGGTTGCATATTCAGTTTCAGGACTCCAATCTCATCTGCATCGTATTCTTTTCCCGTATTGAAAAAGCGTACTCTGTCACCTGTACGCAAGACACCGTTTATGACTTTGAAGTAAGCAATAATGCCGCGGAAGGAATTGAAAACAGAATCGAACACCAGGCACTGCAACGGTGCATCGGCATTTCCTTTCGGGGCAGGAATACGCTCTACAATTGCATTCAGTATTTCATCAACACCCATTCCCGTCTTTCCCGATGCACGAATAATTTCCTCCCGTTTGCAGCCGAGCAGATCCACGATTTCGTCTTCCACCATATCGGGCATCGCCGAGTCCATATCGCATTTATTCATGACGGGGATAATCTCGAGGTCGTGTTCCAACGCCATATAGAGATTACTAATCGTCTGCGCTTGCACCCCCTGCGAAGCATCCACCACCAACAAAGCCCCTTCGCAAGCCGCAATAGAGCGGCTCACCTCATAGGAGAAATCGACGTGTCCCGGAGTATCTATCAGATTGAGAGTATATCCATTGTATTGCATCTGAATGGCATGGCTCTTTATTGTTATTCCCCTTTCCCTCTCCAAATCCATGTCATCCAACACCTGGTTTTCCATATCTTTCTGCTCCACCGTATGGGTATATTCCAACATACGATCCGCCAGCGTGGACTTTCCATGATCGATGTGGGCAATGATACAGAAGTTACGTATATTATTCATACTATTGCAGTGCAAGTTATTTTTGGCAAAGATACGACAAATAATCAGGATATACAACACAGGAACGGGGAGTTCCTGCCGTAGTTTCCGGTGTTATACTTTTATGAGTTTATTGGTGGTTCAACGTGTTTTCCAGTTTATATGGTTGGCGGTTTCATGTCTCGTCGGGGGGTCGTTGAGGTCGGCTTGAGGGGTCGTAGATTCACTCTTAAAATCCAGGTTGTTTCACTGGTATCGCCGCATATTCCAAAGCAGTTTCAAGAAGCATTTGGAAGAGTTATTCCCTACGGAAGTGAAACCGAATATCTATATCGGATCAATTGTTTGGAAACGTCCAACTCAGTTCTCAGAGTTTTCTGCCAGGAATCCACGAAGTGCCAAAATTGCCGTGAGCAGGTAACCGGCGGATCATTCTCTTTGAGACTGACAACCGTCAGAAAAAAGTTGAGATATGTTGACGGTCGCAGTTGTACCAGCACATTTTGTGTATCAGGCAGAGAACCAACATCATACTCTCCTGGAACACAGACGGCAAGCCCCACCGTTTCACGAGCGAATTTAACAGTATCATTTACGGGCCAATCCGTTCCCCACGAAGCGACACAATGGTCGAAGCACTTGTACTCACCTTTTCCGACACGCTGCACGCCTGTCACAAGAGACAAGACAGGAGCGGAAAGGAAGACTTCACAAAAGACATCGCGATGACGTGCAAAAAGTGTATAGCGCACACGCATAGATAGCGTGTCATCCAAAGAAGGAACCGGCTGCCAACCATTGACTTCTGTTTCCACAATTGTCCGCACAGGACCGGAAGCGATGATACGCTGCGTACGCGAGCGGAAAGGTTCTATCTTGCAGAGTTTTCCATTCTGACAAGGACGGACAGATCCCACTCCGATTGTATTCCCCACTTTCAGGACATCATCGCCATAGCCGACGGCAAGGAGGCTGTCACAGGGATACCACAACGACTGCTGCAGTTCCAATTGCGGTTTCCGTTTGGCATAGACATCAACGGTTTGGCGAGAATCGAAATAGACACGATATGCCATGAGTGCAGACTCGAATGCTACACCATGGTGATGCATGAGCCTGAATGATTTGTCGGACGGATAGAATGTCTGTTGCCTGACAGGTTTGATACCATAGGTTTTTCCTTCAGCCGTATGCTCACGGAACTCGCCTCCTATTGCTCCATTGAGATACATCTCCGCCCAGACTTCCGAGGCATAAGAAGGAGGTTTTTCCAGAGTGCGTAATTGGAGAGTATAAGACTTATTCTTTCTCAAAGAGAGCAAGAAGGCTATTTCATCGGGAACGGAATCACCATTGAGGTCATCCAACTGTGACGGCAATTCTTCTCCATTGAGAAAGACGCACAGAGAACAACGTTGCCCCGCTGTGAAACAGGGGAAACTATCCAGCGGGAGAACAACGGGGCAATCGTTCAGCGAGACATGACTTCTCCAACGGATTGAGACTTCCTGCTGAGCCTCCTCTGCAAAGGTACAAGCAGCGAACAGACAGAGAACTGCAGATGTGATTTTCCGGGCAATCAAGTTACTGCTGTACCACATTTTCGACATCAGCAAAATTCATATCCTTACCCTCAGAAGCAGTAACAGACACATTGTTCAAAGTCAGGCCATCGGTATAGCGGAAATAAGCCCCCTGTTGCGCTTGCATCCGGATATTGTTCAAAGATACGTTCTGTATTTTCATTTCGGGCAGACCATTGAAATAGACAGCCCGCTTCGCTCCCTTGCAAACAACATCTTCAATGACGATATTCCGGAAGACCGGTGTTTCCTCGGTCACCTCAGGTACTTGCGCCGCTATTCTGGCAGCGATTTCCTCATCCGTTTCTTCCCCAACACCTTTTCCACCATAGAAGAGGTCGAATGTAAGTGCATCGTTTTCAATTGCAGCCATATTAATGCCCTTGATATGAATGTCTTCGACGACACCTCCTCTTCCCCGTGTAGATTTGAAACGCAATCCGACATCCGTGCCTATAAAGAGGCAATCGGATACTTCGATATGACGGACATCACCAGACATCTCACTTCCGACGACGAAGCCTCCATGACCATGATAGACCGTGCAAGCATTCACCAAAACGTTCTCCGTAGGCATAGCACGCCGGCGTCCGTCTTCATTTTTGCCCGATTTCATACAGATAGCATCGTCTCCGACATCGAAGGTGCAGCGGTTTATCAGCACATTCCTGCAAGATTCCACATCAACACCATCTCCATTCTGAGAGTACCATGGGTTTCGTACAACAAGATTATTCAGTACTACATTTTCACACATCAGAGGATGCAAGTTCCAAGCAGGAGAGTTTTCGAAACAAACTCCATCCAAAAGGATATTCCTGCAATTGACGAAATTCAGCAATACAGGTCGCAGGAAAGCATGTATGGAATCCCAATCGGGTACATTGACGGGTACATTCTGATCGACACAAAGGGATTGTGCATACATAGCCCCTTCCGTAGGATACCAAGTCTGACCATCTTCGGAGACCACTCCGCCCTTTTTCAATTGTTTTTGCCATTGTTTGTCGGTGACCTTCGCACGTTTAAGAGGTCGCCAAGCATCGCCTGAAGCGTTGAAAGTACCTTGTCCACAAATGGCTATATTTTCAGCATTATAGGCACTGATAGGTGACTGACACCGTTTTGTATCAACTCCTTCGAAAACAGCGTCGATGATGGGATAGAGACTAAAATCCGGAGAAAAAATGACAAGAGCATTCTGTTCGGTATAGAGACGGACATTGGAACGAAGGATGATGGGTCCCGTGAGATAGACACCGGCAGGAACAAGCACCGTTCCTCCCCCCGATTTGCGTGCCAAATCAATGGTATTTTGTATTGCCACCGTTGCCAACTCGGAGCCATCGTTTTTTGCGCCATAGTCCAATATATTGAAGGTCCGGTCAGGGAAATCAGGCAAGATAATATCAGGCATTTTTACCGAAGAAGAGGCAATAATCCCGGCAACTTGCCGTTGTGTAATATATTGATAAGACGACTTATCTTCGCACGAAGTGAACAGAATCAAAAGGAGCAGGATCGGAAACAGTTTTTTCATAGTAGTGACAAAAAATCTTATTTATAACACGTATTTATACGGTTGCAAAGGTAAAAAACGTGAAAATAGCGCACGTGCATTATTTGCCACTTTAACGCAATGAATTGGCAAGAAAGGTATTGAAAGCGAAACAGAGAGTAGCCGAAAGTGTACAACCAAGCGACTCCGAGAAAATTCTGTATTTATTCGACCCGACAACAGATGTGACAGAGACGAACAGAGAAGATGACAGAAATCAGCCTTCTATCCGGAAAACAGAATCAGGATAGGCGACATCGACCAGAAAAAGTCCCTGTGCAGGAACAGACATCCCCGCTGCAGTGCGGCGTGCCGCAGAAAGGATATTCTCCAGATCCGCCAAAGAGGTGCGACCTGCTCCGACATCGAAGAGCGTACCGACAATGGCTCTCACCATATTTCTCAGGAATCGGTCGGCACGGATATGAAAGACCCATTGTCCATCCGTTTGCACCCAACGTGCCTCCGTGAGGTGGCACACAGTGGTCTTCACATCGGTATGAACTTTACAGAAAGAGGCGAAATCGGTTTGCGTCAGCAGACGTTCCGCCGCTCTATTCATGAGCGAAAAGTCCAAGTTCTTAGGCAAAGGCGTTGTCAGGTTATAGCAGAAGGGATCTTTTTGCATAGTTGTCCGATATTCGTATTTACGAGAGACCGCATCGAACCGAGCATGAGCGGAAGGCGACACCCTGCGAAGGTCGGAGACAGCAATTGCCGGAGGCAGGATGCTATTCATCCGAAAGCAGAAACGAAGTTTATCAGAAATGGGCGTAATGGTATCGAAATGCGCCACCATGAAGGCCGCATGCACCCCAGCATCGGTACGTCCTGCAGCCGTCAGAGAAGTTTCCGAGCGCAACACAACAGACAATGCATTTTCCATCACCTCTTGCACAGAAACAGCATTAGGCTGCTTTTGCCAACCATGGAAGCCGGTTCCGTTGTATGCAAAATAAAGAAAATAGCGCATCAGCCTTTCGATTTATTAGTTATACGAGACAACCATTTATCAGCAAACAGATTGAGTTCCGGAACGATTCGGATATAGTAGGAAACGAGGCAGGCACCACCTACTATCAAGACAGTTCTCAGCACAGCACTTCCGTACAGATCCATATTGCCGAACAAGCGAGACAAGAAGATGTCTGCTACAGCCATAGCAATTGCCATTAGCACGATTTTCCATAAAGAAGCGGACAGCGGCGATACCTTCAACTTAATCCATACGGCAGACAGAAGGGTTATGAAATAGATTCCATAGGCGGTACAAGTTGCCACCGCAGCACCATTGATTCCAATCAGAGGGATGAGCCAATTGTTCAGACCGATAGTTACAACAGCAAGAATAAGCGAGAAAAAGATAGAATAATAGTAGTAACGTGAGAAAGACAACACCGAACCTACCAAACTGAAAGATGCTTGCAGCAAGTTACCTATTCCAAGAAACAAGATGACATACCGGGCAGGGGCATAGATATTACCATTCGGAAGGATGGCGAAAATAACGTCTATGTTAATCCATATAAGCGCAAGAAGGACAAGAGCCACCCACATCAGCACCGCAGCCACTTGGCGGACAAGAAGATTCAGTTTGACAGTATCTTTTTCTTTGGATGCCTTTGCCAATTCAGGCTGCACGATAGAACTCATGGAACGATAGGGTATGGATACCATCACTGCAATGGCTGTTGCGATGGCATATATACCCGTTTGATCCAACCCCAACTGCGCCGTCACAAAGAAGCCGCTAATGGTTGGCCCCAACACCGTCACGCAGGCAGACAACAATAGAAAAGAGGAATAGGACAGCCACTGCAAGACAAGCGACCGGTTCAAGAACGAAAAATCGGGTCGGAAAGAGATTTTACCCAGGCAAAGGAGGTAGACAAGATTGCACAGAGCCGCCACGGCATAGACAGCGCAGAGAGATAGCACGAAACCATCCATATCAAGAACCCTAAAAGCATACAGCAGATACACCACCAAAAGAAGAATGCGCGTAAGCACCTCGCGCACAAACTTAGGGAAGACAATGCGCATAAGCACATTGGCATGGGTTTCAAAGGTAGTCTGATAGAGCAGAAAGAATGCTATCGGCAGAACAAAATAATAGTAGTTGACAAAAAGCGGGGACTTCTCGGCAAAGAGATTTTGCAGTGAGGAATGGAAAATACAATAGAGAAAAGCAAACAACAAGAAGCCCATAAAAGGGATGAGAGTGGTAAGAAAGAAAAAGCCATGGTCACGGGATTTGCCGTCGGCAAAATAAGGATAGAAGCGAAGGATGGAAGAAGAGGTCCCCAGACTTGCCAAACTGACAAAAATAACAGCCGAATCAATCAGGACACGGGCAAGACCTATCTCTTCGGGAGAGAGGAAACGCGTAAGCACAAAGAAAGTCGTAAGGAAGCCCACAACCACTCCCAAATAGTTGACCACTGTTCCTCTGAAACTTTGTTTGGCAATGACACCCATTGTTTATTTGCTCAGAAATAGCGTTTCTTTCTCTTCCTTGATTTTCTACGAACAAGCCCACTTCCCGATATGGGAAGCGGGCTTAATGACTGTGACAAATATACCTGTTATTTTCTACTTCTCGATACCAAGGAGTTCTACCTCGAAGACAAGAGTTGCATAGGGCGGGATCTGCTGACCGGCACCATTCTCTCCATAGGCAAGATTGTAGGGGATATAGAGTTTCCACTTGGAGCCGACAGGCATCAACTGAAGGGCTTCCGTCCAGCCGGGAATGACCTGAGTAACACCAAAGACAATGGGTTCACCGCGTTTGATAGAACTATCGAAGACTGTTCCGTCTATGAGAGTTCCTTCATAGTGTACACGAACTTTGTCGTCCTTTGCAGGAACAGCACCTTTGCCATTAACCAAAATCTCATATTGCAATCCGGACTCGGTAGTCACGATTCCTTCACGAAGTGCATTTGCAGCAAGGAAGGCTTCCCCTTCTTTGCGGATTTTTCCGAAACGGATGTCATTAACCGTGTGGCGGAGATAGTCGTCAGCAGCGGGAAGAGTGAACAACGTGGTGTCGCTATAGAAACCGTTTACAAAGCCTTGCTTGATAAGATCGAAACGAGTGTCCACGCCCTCTATGCCAATAAGTTGTCCTTCATCTGCCTGACGGCGGATGGTCATACCTATATTTTTGCCCATCTGTGCCATCTCGGGATTGATTTGGCGGAGGGACAAGCCCTTGTTGACTGCATTAACAAGCATCTTGAACTCCTTGCCCGTAGAATCATTGACCAAGACGTTTTGGCGGATGCCGTCTCCATTGACATACCCGAAGGCGTAACTGATACTATCCACCAAGGAAGACAATTTGATTTGCTTTACTTTTGAGGGACATGACGACTTAACGACTTTCTGCTCTCCACGATACAGAGTGTCGGTGTAAGCAGCCATGAGTTTGCTTTGATAGTACTCACGGGCTCCATTCACCGTCATCATAAGCGTGTCACGGCGTATGCCATTGACGATACCTTGGAAGAATGCTTTCTCATTGATCGGGTAACGGGGATTTTCTGCGAGTCCCGTTTTCTCCATCTGTTTGACAGCCGTTGCCATTCCGAGACCCATCTGCTCTACTTGAGAAAGATTTTCGTTCTTCTCGTAACCTTCTGAAAGAGCATCCATGAATTCGTCAATGACCGCTTTATTTGAGTCGTTTGCCAAATAATACATTTTTATTTGTGCGCCGTTGAGGAATCCAAGGGCATAGTTGAGACTATCCGTTTGGTCATTCAGTTCAACACTTTTTGCCTCGTAGGAATGACCACATGAGACCATTGCCATACAGAGAGCGACAAGGAAAATACCAATTTGTTTCATTTCCATATACTAATTAGAGTTTATTCAATACCAAGAAGTTCGACCGTAAAGACAAGCGTTGCGTAGGGCGGGATCTGCTGACCGGCTCCGCGTTCCCCATAGGCAAGGTTGTAGGGGATATAGAATTTATACTTCGAGCCGATACTCATGAGTTGGAGGCCTTCCGTCCAGCCCTTGATAACCTGATTAAGAGGGAATGAGACAGGCTCACCACGACGGTAGGAACTGTCGAAAACAGTACCATCTATGAGCGTACCCTCATAGTGAACACGTACAGTGTCGGTTGCCTTCGGTTTTTGTCCGAGCGTGGCATCCAGCACTTCATATTGCAAACCGGACGGAGTGGTGCGCACGCCACCCCGTTTTGCATTTTCTTCCAGGAACTTCCGACCGCGTTCTTTTTCCGCACTACTCATTTCCTCTTCCAATTCGGAGAAGAATTTTTGCAGGATCTGCTGCGCTTCCTGCAATGATATTTTAGGCGTTTGGGCAGCAAGAACATCTTCTATTCCCTGCGCGAAATCCTGATATTGAAGGTTTTTCACGCCGCTTCCCAAAAGACTTTGCCCCATGCTCAAGCCAAGGGCATAACTGATTTTATCCATTATCGTTTTTATCTTGTTATTTATTCATTACCACAAAATCCGTGCAAAGTTACAAAGATTTTCCTTCTTTCACAAACAGGCAAGATATTGAAACCATCACGGCAGGGGTTCGACACGCCAATAGTCCACATCCAGCCAGCCTCCATCGTTTTTACTTTCCGCCGCCCTTGTGCAGAAGAGTCCCATTTTCGCGCCAATCCATTCGCGCCCCGTAGCCTGAACGGGAATAGCGATTGTCTTATACTTTTTTCCGTCGAGACTATACGAGAATATACACTGTCCGGAGGATTTGCACTGCATCCGCAAGTAAACCCACGTATCGGGCTGGACGCTTGTGAGCGCCATATTATAGGACTCCGCCTTGAAACTGAGCACTATTCCATCAGCAAGGTTCTTCATCACCATATAGGCAGGCCGTGTGCCATCAAGAATGAGTCCAGCCTGTTCCCCCTTGTGCTTGTCGCTCGGACAGAAACGTATCCGCGTAGTGACCATGAAACTGCGTGCAGGAAACTTCTGCAGCAAGAGATTGGGTACTTCCGACGACGGAGAATAGTAGGAAAAGAGACGGAGTTGCCCCGTCTTGGCATCACAGAAATACCATTTCGGGTTGACATTCGCCGCCCATTGCCATTGCAATCCCAAAGTAGCGGAATCGAACTCATCGGACTCGGGGACAGCACACGGCTCAACGGGAGCAGAGACAGCAGGTTTCTTATGCTTGAGTACAGGTGCGCCGTACTTCCCGATCACGGGCCAATCGCTTTCCCAATACATCGGCTGGAGGTGAACCACCCGTCCGTAGATTCCCGCATCCTGAAAATGAAGAAACCAGTCTTCGCCCGACTCGGTATCCACCCAACCTCCCTGGTGAGGGCCATTGACAGGGGTCTCGCCTTGCTCCAAGACCACTTTCGTTTCGTACGGGCCATATACACTCCTGCTCCGCAAAGCCAGTTGCCACCCTTGTTTCACTCCTCCCGCAGGCGCAAAGACATAGTAGTAGCCATTACGCTTATAGAATTTAGGTCCTTCTATCGTCGGATTATCGCGATGACCATCGTACACAATTCTGCTTTCACCGAGAACACCACTTCCGTCAGGCGTCAGTTGCATGACAGCCAATACGCTCTTCAAGCCTGCCCGACTGCCGGCATAGGCATGAACCAAATAGACATTCCCGTCTTCGTCCCACAAGGGACAAGGGTCGATCAGTCCTTTGCCCGCTTTCACCAAGACGGGGCGGTTCCACAAGCCGCGTACATCTTGCGTACGGAGCATATATATGCCCCTGTCGGGATCGCCATAGTAAATATAGAACCAGCCATCGTGGTAGCGGATGGATGGTGCCCAGACACAACCGCCATATTGCGGGGTTTCCACGCCCTCGGTTCCAGGCAGGACATCCGGAAGAGCAGCACCGACGATTTCCCAATGCACCAAATCTACAGAATGAAGTATCTGCAAGCCCGGCACACAATTGAAAGAAGAGGACGTCATATAGAAATCCTTCCCTACACGGCAGACATCAGGGTCGGAATAGTCGGCATAGAGAATCGGATTGCGATAGTTCCCGTCTCCCATATCGGCTTTCCATACCTGCGCAAAAGAACTTACTGCCATCAGCAGCAAGACACCCAACAGTGAAACTTTTTTCATAGTCCGTTATACGTTTTCAGTTGTTTCCAATGTTTCAATCCGTTGTTCCATCGGTTTCCACTTGAGCGTCATATAAACCGTGCGAACAACCAAGTGTACAAAATAGGCAATATACAAAGCCTGTACCATAAAGACCTTTTCCAGAGCAAAATAGACTATTATGAAACTCAACGCCGCCCATATCATGCAATTGCGCACTTCCTTGCCCGCCGTAGCACCGATATAGATACCATCCCAAAGGAAAGCGGCACAACTCAAGAGCGGCATCAGCACCAGCCAAAAGAGATACCGGCGTGAACAACCGATTATACCTGAATCGTTGGTCATGAGACGTACCATCCATTCGCCACCCGCAGCATAAGCAAACGTGCTGACGACACCTATCACCAAAGCCCAAAGGAAGAGAATCTTCACCAAAGAACGGAGAGCCGTCCGGTTCTTCTCTCCGAAGAAACGTCCCGCGAGCGCCTCTCCCGCATAAGCAAAGCCATCCAAGAAATAGGAATAGAGCATGAGGAGTTTCATCATAATGCTACTCACTGCCAATTCGGTATCACCATATTTGGCGGCAATCGTCGTAAAACCGACATAGACAACCATGAAACAGAGCGAACGCACGAACAGATTGCCATTCAGTGCAAAGAGTTTGCGCATTTCACTCCAGCGGATACAGTGTTTCCAATCCAAGGCACGAAGTGTGTCCCCATACTTACAGAGGAGGATGGCTGCCACCAAGAGTCCCGTATATTGCGCCACAACCGTGCCATGTGCGACACCCAACGCCCCAAGCGGTGTTTTGACCGCAAACAAATAACTGGCAATCACGTTAACCACATTCACCACCAAGTCGCACACCATGGGAGCGACGGTATTCTGCATACCGATAAACCACCCCTTGAGTGCCAGCAGGCTGAGAGTGGCAGGAGCCGCCCATATACGGACAAAGAAATAACTGCGTGCAAACGAAGCCACTTCGGCGGAACAAGGGACGAAGAAAAGCACCACATTGACAAAGACCCACTGCAACGCCCATATCAAGAGGGAGGCAGAGAACGACATACCGAGGCTCTGTGCCAAAATGTCAGACATCGCTTTTTTATCCTTCCGTCCATAGGCTTGCGCCGTCATACCCCCTGTACCGACACGCAGGAAACCAAAGTTCCAATAGAGCAAATCGAAGAGCATGGTACCGACAGCAATACCTCCTATAGCCGTAGCATCGGAGATATGCCCGACTATAGCCGTATCAACCATACCCACCAAGGGAATGGTGATGCTTGCCAAAATGCTGGGAACGGCAAGACGCAGGACTTCTTTATTCAGACCCTTCAGCGGATATGTGACACTCATATTCTATATGTTGTTGTTGTCCGACAAGATCGGATTCTATACACAAACTGTCTTCTTCCGAGAGTTGTCTTTTAATGACAAATGTTTTGCGTTCACCGGGGAGCAGTCCCCGCAGGGTTTCTTCAGAACGACAATCCCCAATTGCGAAAAAAGCGTCACGATAGAGGGGCGCGATGCCGATGTTCTTGGCAAGCACTCTCGTTTCATCAGGTGACGTTATACAATCCAAGACCTTGAAACGATAGCCGCACAACATACCCGCCTGCCGGAACCGTTCGGGCGAGCCATAGGCGGTTCCGGGAGCATCGTTGGCAATCATGAAACTGATATGATACTTTGCCGATGCCGCCTCCCAGGTCACCCCATACAGCCCTGCCGGATTAAGAAAAGTACGCTGGTCTTTGCTGTCATAATAACTTATCTCTCCACCGCAAGCAGCCCGCTGCCAACGATTGGCGGCTCCCAATGCCAACCAACATTCCTCGTTGTAGCCTTCACCCTGCACCTTGTCGTGTTCTTTGTGCATAAAGGAATCGTCGAACAGACCAAAAGACAAACCCATCAGAGCGGCATTTTGCGTTACGGGAGAGTAAGCCCCGTCCGCAGCATCGATACTGACAAGCCACGGAATATCCATGGTGATAGACAAGTGGTTCAAGAAGTCCGTCTGGTATTCTTTTGAGGGGAAATTGACTCCCAACCTCAGAGGTGTTCCATAGATATGATATTCCGACCAATGTCCGAACCCCACTTCCAGAAAAGCAAGACGGGGGTCGTTGCCATAGCGGGCGTTGAAGTCGGTGTAGAACTGCATAGAGAACCACTGCAACTCCTTGTTAGACCAATCGGCATACCAAGTTGCCCCATCGCCGTTCGGATTTTTGCTATAGGTTTCGTGATAATCCGCCCTTTCCTTGATATAACCGGGTACGGCTGTTGTCCCCGCCTTTCCGTCCACATCGGTACTACCCGGATATTCGTAGCGGAAACGCACGACAGCCTGATGACCTCGAGAGGCGATGCCGGCAAGCATTGCATCGAAAGACGTCCAATCGTAGAGGATCCTCCCCCCCTCTTTCCCTTTTACCACAGCAGACGGAAGGCAATAAGAGTATTCCAAAGATATGGACTTGCCGTACTGTGTATGCAAATCAGCGGCATCGTCACACCAAAGAACCAGTCCCGTCATGGGTTGAACACTTGTAACGACTTGCGTCATAGGGAAACGATGCCATAACGAATCCTTTATAACAAGACGAGTGGTGTCATTGTCTTCTTTCCGTGGATTATCTATGAGATTTTCGCCATTACACGACACGAGAGAACACAAGACTACAAGAGAAACAAACAATATCGACCCAAAACGACTACGCATACGGCTCCTAACAGGCAACAAAGGTACAAAATTGTTTGCGGTTTTGCAAGGAAGTTTATGCGTTGGCAGGCTGAGAGGGTTATACGCAGACATTCCCAGAGAGGATATTTCAGGCTATAGAAAAACGGAACGGATCGGGCGGATTAGTCTAATTGGACGGATGGAACCGACAGGTCGGGCGACAGTATCGCCCGACAAGAAACAACACACCGTTTTACGATTGGACAACTTGGCTTTACTCACCTTATTTCCAGTTCTCGTAGAGGGGTCGTTGAGGTCGGCTTCAGGGGTCGATGAGGGGTCGTATGGAAGAGGGAATCTACGGGAAAGCAAACAGCAGTTACAAGGAATCCGTATTGTTTTTACAACCCATGTTCCACTTTCTATAATTGACGGAGTGTCTCGATAAACTCGGTATAGGTGTATGCGCCGTCTTCTTTCCGGTTTTGATAGACGAGGAAATAGCGGTATTCGCCGCCCGCTTTGTTTGCCCACATATTGCCGAGCAGAATCTTGTCGGCGGCATCGAGGTGGTCGCCTTTGGTCTCAAGCAATACCGTCTTTCCGCGACGGGTGCGGATGATAAAGTCGGGGTAGTGGTTGATAAATCCGTTGATGCAGAAGTCTTTGCGCTCGCGGTTGCGCGTCCACCATTCTACATTTTCCAAGTTCGCCACCTCATTGATGACCTGCTTCTCAAACCCGTTCACATCCTCTTCGCGTGTGTGCAGCATCTTGGTGATACTGTCTTGCGGAGCGGAGAGTACAATCTCGTCGGGGATAGAGAACGCGGGGCGGACAAAGATTTGGTCGGTGTCTAATCCGCGGCGGAACTGCTGCTGTTTGTAGCGGTTTTCCAATGCCAATATATCCTGCTTCAGCACCTGTGTGTATTCGTTGATGTGCAGTAGAAACTGCTCAAAGTCCGCCTCTCGGAACTCAATAAACCGCTGTTCTATATAGGTTTGCACGTCTTTGGGCGTGAGGGGTATCATCTTGCCCATGAGTGCCGCCACCTCGCTGCTGCAGCGGGTGCGCTTGCTGTCTATATTGTCGGCATCGCGTATATAGTTCAGTATCAAGTCGTATGCCGAACCTTTGATTTTCTCATAGCGGGGTGTATGGTCGTCTGTTTGGTCGGATATATCCACTTTGTAGAGGCTGGTCTCCGCCCTTTCGAAGGAGAAAGGCGGTGTCTCCTGTGCGGACAGGCGGAAACCTTGCAGGAGGTCTTCGCCCTCCAACAGGTGGTCGTTGGCTTCGCCGAAGATATTACCCGGCGAACTCTCATCGCGAATGAAGAACTGCGGCAGCCGAATCGTTTTGGCACTCTCGGCATAGAGCGACTGTATCGTGGCGCGTTTGACGCTTTCTGCCAGTTCGACCGGCACTTGTTCGCCGGTCTGCTGTTGTATCTGTTGTTCCATATCCGTGGCTTGTTGGTGTGCGGTGGCGAGTATCTGTGCCACTTCTTTGTTGTCTTCTGTTGTGTTTTGCGGTTGATATGCTATGTCGGTTCGTCCGTCGAAACGGATAGCGGTGGTGTCGATGTCATCGGCTGTGGTCGTCTGCATGGGTGTCTCTTCGGGGAATAGCATTTGCAAGGTAGGGGCAGTGGTTGGTGCCGGTGCGGCGTTGTCCGCCATATCCATGGAGCGGTAGTCGCGGGCGGAGAAACCCGCATGGTTGAGCCCCGCCACTACGCTTTGCAACGTGTCCTGGAACTTTGCCGAGGCGGTCAGCAGGTAGGACAGGTTCAGTACATCGGCATTGTTGCGCCGTGCATACGGCAGACGCAGCACACGCCCCACTATCTGCTCCACGTCCACGCTCGACGACTTGTCCGCCAGCGATGCCAATATGTAGGCAAACGGGCAGTCCCAGCCCTCTTTGAGGGCGTTGATGGTGATGATATAGCGCACGGGGCAGTCGGGCGACATGAGGTCGATGCCTGCCAGTTCGTTGATGTCGGCGGTCTTTATCTTGATTTGCTCTTCGGGGATATGGAGTGCCATCAGTTTCTCGCGTATCTTGTCGAAGGTCTCACGCTCCTCGTCTTTGTTCTTCGGTTGGGCTTGGAACAGCACTATCGGTCGTATGTAGCGTGTCGGGTCTTGGCGGGCGGTCTGCTCGAGGGAGCGTTGCAGGTGCAATGCCGAGTCGATGACTTGGTTTTTGTTGGTATGGTTATAGACGATGACGGGCAGTTTGACCATGTTGTTGCGCTTGAGTTCCAGTGCGTCGGTGAAACAGATGATGTTGCTGTTCTGCTTGGGCGTGGCGGTGAGGTCAAGCACTATCGAGGGAGCCATATCGTTGAGCATATCCTCCGAGAGCGGGGTGTTGGCGTTGTGGCTCTCGTCCACTATCACCACGGGGTGCAGCGCCCGCAGGACGGACATCAGTTGTATCTCACCCGCAGCGTCCGCCACGGCACCGGGCAGACCGGCAAACGACTGCAGGTAACCGTTGTCCTGATAGACCTTGCGCCCGTCTTTGTTGGTAGCACGGAAGGAGTCGAACGTGGCGACCATGATGCACAGGTTCTCCCGTACGTTGGAGAGCGAAAACCCTTGTCCGAGCAACGCCTGCTGCTTGTCGAAGACGAGAACACGGCTGTTGAAATCGATGTCAATACGTTGCCGGTACGGGTGATGTGGATTGGTGAGGTGGCGCAGTGTCTGCTCCAAGATTGTGGTGGACGGCACGAGCCACACCACCATTTGGCAGGCGGTGTGTATGTGGTTGAAGAGCACCCGCAACGCCGCCGAGGCAAGCAGGGTCTTGCCGCCGCCTGTCGGCACTTTGCAGCAGATATGCGGGGCGTGGCGGACATTGTCCTTGTAGGGTTCGATGGCAGTGCCGCGGCAAGGCTCGTAGGCGGGACGGTTGGTGCGCCAGAAGGTGCGGAACGCCTCTACATAGTTGTGGTGAGGGTCTTGCTCGATCAGGGTGAGGTAACGCTCTATCTCGTCTAAGTTGTGCTGTTGGTATGATTTCAGTTCCATTGTGTGTTCGATTGATTTTGGGTGATAAGGTCTTTAACGTCCCTAAAGTCCTTAAGGTCTCTAAGGACACTTCATAATTCCCCTACACTTTTTTGATGTCGCGGGGGATTTGCTTGAAGGTGATATGGTGGATAAGCATAAAGTCGCGGCTCAATCGGCAGCAGTCGGCATAGATGATATACTGCTCGGCTTGGTCGGCAGGGGTGAACGTATTGAGAAACGCTCTGTCCAATACCGTCTCTTCGCCTTGCTTGTAGTAGAAATAGTAGTTGGTGCCGTCCTTGCGCCCTAACAAGTAAGGGTGTGTACTGACGACGCGGGACGCGTCGTCTCCCATATATGGCATAGTCATACGGTTTGTACCAAACCGACCGCGGGCGAGGGCACCCGCGTCCCCGGCAGCCCCGTCGTCAGTACAATCTTTAGGACTGTGATACGGCGTGTTTGTTTCGCTGTACCAGATATATCGCCGTATCTGCTCGGTGTCCGCGTGGTCGTTGAGCAGACCGGTCTGCGGGTCATAGATGGTGTCGCCTAACTCATAGAACGCAAACGAACCGCCCGTGCCCTCTACGGCTTTGCTGCCCTCGCCGTAACCGTTAATCACACGGCGCACCCGCTCGGCAGTGATTGTCTCGGCATAGTCGCACATCTCCACCAAGATAAACCGCCTGTGTCCGCCGTCCTGCTTGTTGAGATTCAACACCGCATGAGCAGTAGTACCTGAACCAGCAAAGGAATCGAGGATGAGGGCGTTAGGATTGCTGTGTGTAATTATTTCGATGAGATAAGCAATAAGAGATACAGGTTTTGAGTACTCAAAATTTATCCCCATTGTTTTCATATCCTCATTTGCTTCTGTATTACGTTTTACTCCACATTCGTCATCAGAAATTAAATCAGAAGGTGCAATAAATGAGCCTTCTGGATTCATACACGTATACATAGTGGATAGGCTTTTCTTTACGACAAAAGTACTTCCCTCTGCAATATATCTATCAATCTTTTCCTGTCCCCATGCAGAACAAGCCATTATCTTAAATGTATTTTCATTAAGTCCGTTTTTCTCTATAACTCTATCTAATAATTCAACTTTGTATTTTTCCGAGTATGTACCAATCTCAAAAGAGTTAGGTATCTTCACAGAGTGTGCAGGAAATTTTAAGCAGACAGGCTTGTTGGGCAAATGCCATAGTGGAGCCATTGTATTGTAAGAATTTTTGCCGTATAATTTAGGCAAATCTACTTTTTTATATAGAAAGACATATTCATATTTTGTTCGAATAGAGTAAGACAGACTTGGAGCCTTTGCTACACGATTCCATTTGAACGTTCCTACAAAATTCCCTGCGCCGAATATCTCGTCGCAGATTAGTTTGAGGTTGGCTTGCTCGTTGTCGTCTATAGAGATGAAGATGGCACCCGTGGGAGAGAGCAGTTTTTGGAGCAGGACAAGGCGGGGGTACATCATACAGAGCCACTTGTCGTGGCGGGTCAGGTCTTCGGCTTCTTTGCCCACCACCGCACCCAACCACTTGCGAATATGCGGGTCATTGACGTTATCGTTGTACACCCAACCTTCGTTGCCTGTATTGTACGGCGGGTCGATGTAGATGCAATCCACGCGGTTCTCATACTCGGGTAGCAACGCTTTGAGTGTCTCGAGGTTGTCGCCGTGGATAATTTTATTGACCTCCCCAACCCCTCCAAGGGAGGGTCCATCGGTATCGACACCGACGCCCGCGGGCGAGGCGCCCGCGTCCCCGGCATTACCATACTTGCTATACGTGTATTGCTTTTCCAAGACGCGGTAGGGGACGTCGTTGTGGTGGGTCTGTACTTTCTCTTTTCCTATCCAGTGGAGGGTGGGCATAATGGTCTGTCTTGCGGTGGTCGCCCTTGCCCTCGGCGACCGGTACGGATACAAAAAACGTGGGCAACTATACCTATCGAACTTGCTACTGCGGTCGTAGGAAACCTTTGCACTAAGTTCGGCACTGCACAGCGTCCACGTGCATATATACACGCCATACACGACAAGGGAAGACCCCGTTGTCGTGTGGCGGAGGTATATACACTCCGTAAACGTCCACTGATACCGCTCTCTGAGTGCTTGTGAAATTTCCTACGTTTCAGTAGCCAGATTGCGACGAGTAAACGTCTTTTTCTCTTATGTCTGCATTGCACTTAACCATGAGTAGTGAAGCGCAATGCCGATGCAAAGATAAAAATTATTGATGAGATACAAAACTAAAAGGCTCTCTTGTCTTGCAAACAAGAGAGCCTTTACCGTATTGAGTCTATCTCAAACGATCAGATTGACAGGATTTGCAAAGCCTGTACGCTATCGGGTTTCACATCCTTATCATCTTTGATAGCCTTGGAGAAGGGCACATAGACGATATCATCGTTTTGGAGTCCGATCATAATGCTTCGCTGTTCCTCCAAAAGAGCGTTGATAGAAGCCACGCCCATACGGCTCGCCATGATACGATCATAGGCAGTAGGACTGCCACCACGCTGCAAGTGTCCGAGAATGGTAACACGGACGTCGTACTCGGGATGGTTTTTCTTAAGCGTATCCGCCAACCCTCTTGCACCGCCCGTTGTCGGATTCTCTGCGACGATAACTATACTTGAGCATTTTGATTTACGGAATCCATTACCAATAAACGTTTCCAACTGTTCCTCGGGTGTTTTACGTTCTGGAATGATGGCAGCCTCAGCACCTGCAGCCAAGGCACTATTGAGTGCCAAGAAACCAGCATCACGCCCCATGACTTCCACAAAGAACACCCGTTCGTGGGAAGATGCCGTATCACGAATTTTGTCCACGCAATATATGATCGTATTGAGAGCCGTATCGTAACCAATGGTGCTATCGGTTCCCCAGAGGTCGTTATCAATTGTTCCTGGGATTCCAACAATCGGTACATTGAACTCCTGTGCAAAAATGCGCGCCCCTGTGAATGTGCCATCACCTCCGATGACCACCAATGCATCGATTTTCTCCCGTTGCATAGTCTCATAGGCGATTTTACGTCCTTCGGGAGTGCGGAACTCATCGCAACGAGCCGTCTTGAGAATGGTACCTCCACGCTGTATAATACCACTCACGTCTTCTGTATGAAACTCTTTAATTTCATCCGTTATCAGACCTTTATATCCCCGATATATTGCTTTCACACGAATGTTGTTATAGATAGCCGTACGCGTCACGGCACGTATGGCAGCATTCATTCCGGGTGCATCGCCCCCTGAAGTGAGAACACCAATTGTTTTGATTCTGTATTCCATAGTTATTCAGTTAATATAGTTTATATGTTATGTGTCGTTTGTTTGCCTATGCCACATTGTCATTCTGTCAGCCGGTTTGCCACAGCCTGCATAAGCCACAAAGGAGTGGACGTTGCACCACATATTCCCACCCGTTCGCTCTCTTGTGCAGCAGCAATGATGCAGGGCGTCAGGTCTTTCTCGCTTGAAAGAAAGAAAGTCCTCGGGTTTTCCTCCTTACAACGGCGGTAGAGTACCTTGGCATTGGAGGAGTTTTTGCCACCCACAAAAAGGAGTACATCGTTCTGCGCTGCAAACCATGCGATATGCTCGGTACGATTCCGCACCTGTCCGCAAATAGTGTCATGCCACTCAAAAGCAGGCAAATTACCTCCCAACTCCGCTCTACGATGGTTGATTTCATCAATAAGCAAGCGGAACTCTCCGACCGACTTTGTAGTCTGCGAGAAAAGGTAAACGGATCTGCGGAAATCGACCTTTGCCAAATCGTCCGAACTCTCCACCACCAGTGCCGTCCCTTCGGTCTGTCCCTCCAATCCGATGACCTCGGCATGCCCCCGCTTGCCAAAAATGACAATCTGTCCATGGTTACTCTCTGCCATTATCCGCTCAAAGGTACGCCGTATGTTTCTTTGCAAACTCCGTACCACAGGGCAACTGGCATCAATAATCTCGATATGGTTTTCACGGGCAATCCGATAGGTTTCGGGCGGTTCTCCATGCGCACGGAGAAGGACTTCGGTATCGTGCAGATGACAAAAGGTATCGTAATTGATGGTTTCAAGCCCCAGACGAGAGAGACGTTCCACTTCTTCTGCGTTATGCACAATATCTCCCAAACAATAGAGATGTCCTTTGGTTTGCAGCACCTCCTCCGCTTTCCGAATGGCTGTAACCACTCCGAAACAAAAACCCGATTGTTGATCAATGGTTATCTGCATTTTGGCAGTATGCTTGTTGCGTCACGGGAGATATTATACCTTTAGCCGTCACTCCGCCACCCGCTGATTGAAGATTTGACAAATATATGCGAACTGTTCCTCCTTGGTCATATCACCGTTATCCACCACCACGGCATCTGCCGCCTGACGGAGCGGACTCTCCTTGCGATGCGTATCGCGATAGTCTCGGTCGTTCACATCGCGCAGAACATCTTCGTAAACAGGATTGAACCCCTTGTCTTGCAATTCCAAGAATCTTCGCTCCGCCCGTATTTCGGGAGAAGCAGTAAGAAAGAGTTTCAGTTCCGCATCCGGAAAAACGACCGTACCGATGTCGCGTCCATCCATAACAATTCCCTTCTCCCGCCCCATGCGTTGCTGTTGAGAGACCAGGAACTCTCGGACGAAACCGATTGTACTTATACGGGATGCCCCATTGCCGACCTCCAAGGTACGGATTTTGTTTTCCACGTTCTCTCCGTTGAGACAAACAGACTGCCCATCGGGAGTCAGACAAAAACCTATTTGCAATGAAGGTATCGCCTGACGCAGTGTCTGCCCGTTGATATGCGTATCGTCCATTATCCCATTGCGCAGGCAATAGAGCGCAACCGCACGATACATAGCCCCCGTATCAATGTAAGTATAGCCGGCATACTGCGCCAACGCCTTGGCAACCGTACTCTTACCGCATGAGGAATATCCATCGATGGCTACTATGATGCGTTTCATAACGAGTTACTTGAGATATTCATTGATATTCATTGAGAGACTCACCTGATAGATATACCCTCCCTTGGTCTGCTGAGAGAAAGCGGCTCCCAACCGGAAATTGCGAATCCGCAGACCAGCCCCGACAGCAAAGCCCGCCAGGGAGCGATGGTCTTTCAACCCCAACTCCCTGCGACGACGGTGGTTGTAGGAGAGCGTCAGATAGAAACGGTCGCTTTTCGGCACGATGTCAATTGCAAAAATGGTATGCCGAAACATCATATCGTACCAAGCCACGGAGCCGTCCGCCACGACCTCTTCATCGGAATAAGTTTCCTCGGACGGCTGGTTCGTGACCTGATATCCCAGATCCCAACGCTGTATGTTATGGATCGTCATACTAAGTCTAATAGGGGCGTGTTTGAAGCGATAGTTCAAGCCCAACTGGAGGTTCAAGGGAAGACGTTCCCTGTGTTGTCCTGACTCATCGGTATAGAATCCTTTGAGTTGCCATCCTATGTTCTGCAGGCTGATGCCGAGTTGGAATGTAGAGTCTTTCGTCTGGAAATGTCCCCCGACATCGGCTGCCAGCGCGAAGGCAGAGTAGGACTCATAGTGCGAATATATGGGTTTGAGAGATGTACCGACCGTAAAAAGCGATCCGAGTTGGCGTGCATAAGCAAGCGTGATGCACATATCCTGTGCAGAAAAGGTCGTTCCGAGCAGCGCACCAAACTCATCAGCATAATCGAACTTCCCATAGTTAAGATAATGGATTGCCGCAGCGAAATAGTTGTCCTTATAGTTATGTCCGTACATGACAGAGCCGATGTTGACACCTTGCAGGTAGTGAGCATAGTTGAGTTGCAGGATTTTGTCGGTGGAAGGGTTCAGAAGGGCAGGATTGCATACTACAGAACTCAATTCCGCTTCTTTCAAGGACACCGTCGAACCTCCCAAACCATTGAGGCGAGCAGATGACGGGAGTTCAAGGAAAGAATATACGCTACTTCCTCCTTGCGCACGGGCAACAACCGCAAGCATCAAAACTATTCCCAACAACAACCAGCGGGAACAGTACAACATATTACCCATGTTTCTATTTGAAGCGACAAGCATCATGTATTCCTCTCTACACGAAACAGCACAGCGCAAAGGTACAACCTTTTGTGAATACCTGCAAGAGGCATATACAGCTAACCGACCCCTCGAAAGAAAACAAAAGGATCCTCCTTTTAGCGTCTCTATTGTCTATATCAGAAAAAAATGGCATCTTTGCAAGGTTTTTAGAATCTTTTCTTACTCACAAGTTCACTATGGTATTGAATTATATTTGGATCGGTTTTATTTTGGTTGCCATAGTGAGCGGTATCATTCAATTCTGTTTCTGCGGGCAGGCCGAAATCTTCAATACCATTTTGAATTCCACCTTTGACTCTGCGAAAACAGGTTTTGAAATATCCCTCGGACTTACCGGCGTATTAACTCTATGGTTGGGCATCATGAAAATAGGGGAACGCGGAGGGGTGGTGGAGACCTTCTCGCATGCTGTGGCACCATTTTTCTCGCGTATCTTTCCGGAAGTACCCAAAAATCATCCTGCTTTCGGCAGTATGTTCATGAACATATCCGCCAATATGCTGGGACTGGACAATGCCGCCACACCAATGGGACTGAAGGCTATGCAGGAACTGCAAGAAATCAACCCGAATAAGGGGAGGGCTTCCAATGCCATGATCATGTTTCTTGTACTGAACACTTCCGGTCTGACGCTGATACCCGTAAGTATTATGGTTTACAGGGCGCAATTGGGTGCAGCAAACCCCGCAGACGTGTTCCTGCCTATTATGTTAGCCACTTATTTTTCCACCGTGGTCGGACTTGTTTCGGTCTGCATTGCACAGCACATACGCCTTTGGGACAAGGTAATACTCCTGACATTAGGAGGACTGACCGCCTTTGTGGGGTTAATGCTCTACGGGGCATACCGGTTGCCGGAGCCAACGCTCACCAAATGGTCGACCATTATTTCCGCCATTATCCTTTTGGGTGTAATCGTTGTTTTCATCCTGAAAGCCATGGCAAAGAAGGTCAATGTGTATGACGCCTTCATAGACGGTGCCAAGGACGGATTCAAGACAGCGGTAGGGATTATCCCTTACTTAGTGGCGATGCTGGTGGCTGTGGGTATGTTTCGTGCATCGGGAGCAATGGATTTGCTGGTGAACGTCATTGCATACGCAGTGGCTGCCATGGGATTGAACACTGATTTTGTTCCTGCATTGCCCACCGCCTTCATGAAACCTCTGAGCGGAAGCGGGGCGAGAGGTTTGATGGTGGATGCCATGACCCAATACGGAGCCGATTCGTTTGTCGGGCGGCTCGTGAGCATTCTACAAGGAGCCACCGATACGACATTCTACATTTTGGCAGTATATTTCGGGTATGTCGGCATTAAAGACACACGCTATGCCGTGGTGTGCGGATTGATAGCGGATGTGGCAGGAATCATTGCCGCCATACTGATTGCCTATTTATTCTTTCATTAAACCATAAGGAGGGTATGATTTATTTTCAAGCAGACGAAGTTGCAATGCCGATGTTACGACAAGACCTTGTACGGGATTGGATTCAGAGCGTCGCCGCCTATTACGGGAAGCGCGTAGGGAACATACATTACATCTTTTGCAGTGACGAACGGATATTGGAAGTGAACCGCCAATTTCTGCAGCACGACTACTATACCGATGTTATAACTTTTGATTATTCCGAGGGGACAGTTCTATCAGGAGACATCTTTATCAGTATGGAAACCGTCGGGAGCAACGCCGAGCAGCAACAAACAACGTTTGAACAAGAACTGCTCCGCATTATCATCCATGGTGTACTTCACCTTACGGGGCAAGGGGACAAAACACCAGAAGCACACCAAGAAATGACAGAGAAAGAAGAACATGCCCTGATTCTCTACGCGAAAATCTGTCAAAAATCCAATTAGATCCCCTGCAGATATCCAGTTTGGAATAAGAAAATCCGTTTGGAACGGTTTTTGCTTTTTGTGATGGTAATATAAACCATAAAATCAAACCATTATGAAAAGATTATTTTCATTATTGAGCGGCGTTGCCATGGGCGCGCTGTTGGGAGTTATTTTCGCACCGCAGAGCGGCAAAGAAACCCGTGAACAAATCAAAAAACTATTACAGGAGAAAATGCCTGACCTCAGCAAAGAGCGTTTGGAAGAGTTGGTTGACGAGGTGGTCGCCAAAGTAAGAAATGTTCAGACCGAGACAAGCGAGGGGCAAGACAATGACCACGAAGCGTAGTTCCTTGCAACAACTCATAGCCGACGGCAAAGAATATCTGCAACGGCGGGGCGACTTATGCCGTTTGGAAGCGGTGGACAAGTTGTCGGTTATCTTGGGATTGTTCTTTACGTTTCTGGTGCTGAGTCTTCTTCTGTTGGTTGCCATAGGTTATTTCTCTGTAGCCATTGTCAGCAGTTTGGCAACATATATGCCTCTGTGGACCGCCGGTTGCATTATGGGAGGCGCATTTGTGCTTCTTGCCATCGTTGCCTACCTGCTCCGCCGTCCGCTGTTCATCAACCCTTTGATCCGATTATTGAGCGGTATTTTGTTTCACACCCATGAAAAAAAGGAGGACGAACATGAGACCACTGAATGAGATGCGCACCCGAAGGGACATAGCACAACAGCGTATTCGCTTGCAGAAAGAGTTAAGACTCTACGAGAAAGCATGCACAAAAGATGTAGATGATATACAAGAAGCATGGAGGAGTGTGGGACGGTTTTTCTCGTTCACCTCGTCATCGCTCAGTTATTTTCTGACAGGGATGTCGCTTGCAAGAAGGTTCTTCCAACGAAAGAAGCCGGCACACTAAGCAGCAAGAAACGATCATGGTGCGCCATACACACGATGCTACAAACAAGAAAGGAGCCTGCCAATCATTTTGGCAGGCTCCTTTCTTGTTACACAGAGCAGTATTTCGGTGCATCATTTCAGCAGCGAGACACTCCGGTTGACAAATTTCGCCAATGCCTCACCTTTGAGTAATCCCGAAGCGAGCAGGGCGATGTCTATCAATTGCGGGATCTGTTCGCTATCAGCAGCAAAGGCCGCATAGACTTGCTTCTTCTGCTCGCGCAAAGCCGCCAACTCTTTTGTGCAAGTATCCACTGCATCTTTCTCTTCCTGAGTAAGTTCTTCCTCTTTCTTGCCTTTCTGTTGTTCCTGAAGCGTTTTCTCTTCATTCTTCTTTGCCTCCAATTGTTCATTGACAGGAGCGACCTTGGCATCGGTAGCAGCATGGATATCCTTCAGGAGCGACTGTATAAGCGGATGGACCGTATTGATCACAAGATTATACTGGTCGGGCATTGTTCCATAGAACGACATACCTTGCTGATGTTGCGACATATCCTTCATACGGCGCATGAACTCGTTTTGCGTGAGGAAGACCGGGAGAGCCGTTTCTCCTACCGACTCGAACGAAACAAACATATTCACCTTGTCGGTCTTAGGCAGACATGATTCAAAGGCGAAACGCAACGCTTCGGCATCGGAATCGGACAAAGTGACCTTTGCTTTTTCCTCTTTCGGGATGAGGTTCTCAATCACATCGGAATCCACACGGACAAAGCGAACTGCCCCTTTTTTCTCGGAGCCATCGGCAGTATAGTCCGTATTTTTCTGCTCCGTTTGCGAAATGATATGCACATCCAGTTCCCCATTCATGAGCAGGACATCGTAACCTTTTTCTTTAGCACGCTGTATGTACGAATAGGACTCGTCAGGATCCTGCGTATATAAGCAGATCAGATTGCCATCTTTATCGGTCTGGTTCGCTTTGATTTTGTCCTTATATTCGCTGAACGTGAAGAACTCATGGTCTATATTTTCGTAGAGTGCAAAGTTGACGGCGCGTTCATAGAACTTCTCATCGGACAGCATCCCGTACTGTATGAAGAGTTTGATGTCGTTCCATTTCTTGCAATAGTCCTCACGATTGTTTTTGAATATTTCCGTCAGTTTATCAGCGACCTTTTTGGTTATGTGCGAGGATATCTTCTTCACATTCTGATCGGACTGCAAGTAGGAACGGGAAACGTTAAGAGGAATGTCGGGCGAGTCAATGACCCCATGCAGAAGAGTGAGGTACTCGGGTACGATATTCTCCACTTCGTCGGTCACAAAGACCTGATTGCAATAGAGTTGTATCTTATTGCGGTGTACGTCAAGGTTGCTCTTTATCTTCGGGAAATAGAGAATACCCGTGAGGTGGAACGGATAATCCACATTCAGATGGATATGGAACAGCGGTTCGTCCATCTGGTTGGGGTAGAGTTCGTGGTAGAACTTCGAGTAGTCTTCTTCCGTAAGATCGGACGGTTTGCGTGTCCATGCCGGATTGGTATCGTTGATGACATTGTCTTCAGCGGTCTCCTGCTCGCGACCGTCTTTCCACTCTTTCTTCTTACCGAAGACGATCTCTACAGGCAAGAACTTGCAATACTTGGTGAGCAGTCCCTGTATTTTACTATCCTCCAAGAAGTCAAGGTTTTCATCGTCAAGATGCAGCACGATGTCGGTACCCCGATCGGCTTTGATTGTCTCCTCCATTTCATAGACGGGACTCCCATCGCATGACCAATGGACAGCTTTTTCGTTTTCACGCCATGACTGCGAGAAAATCTCCACGCGTGTGGATACCATAAAAGCAGAATAGAAGCCTAAGCCGAAATGACCAATAATGGCTTGTGCATTGTCTTTGTACTTATTGACAAATTCTTCGGCTCCCGAGAATGCGATCTGGTTGATATACTTATTGACTTCCTCCTGCGACATACCGATACCGTGATCGGAGACAGTAAGTGTATGTTTTTCCTTGTCCAATTTGACGCGTACTTTAAGGTCGCCGAGTTCTCCTTTGAACTCACCGACAGAAGCCAGCGTCTTGAGTTTTTGCGTAGCATCGACTGCATTAGAAATCAGTTCGCGCAAGAAAATCTCATGGTCGGAATAGAGGAACTTCTTAATGACGGGGAAGATGTTATCCGATGTTACCCCAATGTTTCCTTTTGCCATAATTACAGTGTTTAGATTTTAGTATTATTCACAGGGCAGAGAGTCTGCGAAAGTACGATACGACCTCTGGCAGACTCCATGCCGCATTATTTTCCAAATAAGTTACGGAAGAAGTTTTTCCGGTCGGAAGATGTTGGTTTCACGTTGTCGGAAGCCGCCAACTGCTCCATCACTTTCTTCTCATCGCGTGACAAGTGTTCCGGGATATAGACTCCCACATTGATCAGCATGTCACCTACAGCATATTGGCGTCCATATTGGTCAATAGCAGGTAATCCTTTCCCGCGCAAACGCAACACTTTGCCGGGTTGGGTACCCGGTGCAATAGTAACCTTCACCTTGCCGGAAAGTGTAGGAATCTCGACCTGCCCACCCAATACAGCGGTAGGCACGGACAACAAGAGGTTGTAAACCAAATCGGAACCATCCCGCACAAAATCGGGATGTTCAACCTCTTCGACCAGTACCAACAAGTCGCCATTGACACCCCCTCTCGGAGCCGCATTTCCTTTTCCCTGCATAGTGAGTTGCATACCATCTACGACCCCTGCCGGGATATGGATAGTAATCACTTCATCTGCACGCACGACTCCCTCGCCGCCACAATGAGTACATTTATTGCGGACGATCTTACCTTCTCCATGGCATACAGGACACGCATCCTGCACCTGCATCATACCCAGCAGTGTGCGCTGCATTTTGACCACACGTCCCGTACCATGACACTGCGAACAGGTTTCGACCTGTCCGTCGGCAGCACCCGTACCATGGCAATCGGGACACGGGACCTGCTTTTTGATACGGATTTTCTTATCGACACCCGTAGCAATTTCTTCGAGGGTCAGTTTCACCTTCACCCGAAGATCGCTTCCCCTCATCACACGCTGACCACCTGCACGGGAGGAAGAAAATCCGCCACCGAACAAGTCGCCAAGCCCGCTTCCGCCAAACAGATCGCCAAACCGCGAGAAGATATCCTCCATAGACATACCTCCACCGGAGAATCCCGCATCGCCCGTCATTCCCGCATGACCGAACTGGTCGTAGCGTTGCCGTTTCTGCGGATCGGACAACACTTCGTAGGCTTCCGCCGCCTCTTTGAACTTCTCCTCCGCTTCTTTATCACCCGGGTTCTTGTCGGGATGGTATTGTATGGCTTTCTTGCGATAAGCCTTTTTTATTTCGTCGGCTGTAGCGTTTTTATCAACGCCCAGCACCTCATAGTAATCTCTTTTTTCTGCCATAAAACAAATCTCCTCTCAGGTGTTCCCTTAGTTTCCCACCACCACTTTTGCATAGCGAATCACCTTGTCCGCCAATTTGTAGCCACGTTGCGTGCAATCAATGACTTTGCCTTTTTGTTCGGGCGTTGGTGAAGGAATGGTTGTGATTGCTTCATGGAATTCCGTATCGAAATCGGCACCTTCTGTTTCGATAGGTTCCACTTGATGTTTTTTGAGGAATGAAAGGAACTTATCGTAAATAAGGTTTATTCCCTGCCGTACGGACTCCACATCATCCGTTTGCATCATTGCGGTTTTGGCCCGTTCGAAATCATCCACCAACGGAAGCATATCTACAAAGATACGTTCTCCTGCCGTTTTCATGAGTTCCAATTTTTCCTTGTTCGTCCGCTGACGGTAGTTGTTGAATTCTGCCATCATCCGCAGATTCTTATCTGCCAATTCGGCACACTTCTGTTCCAACTCTGCAATCTGTTTTGCCATCTCTTCGTTTTCCTTTTCCTTGGATTCTTCCTCAATTTCCGGCTCAGCAGCATCGCACGCAGCCTCCTGCTGTCCGACTTTCTCATCGGGCTGTACTTGCTTTGCTTTCGGCATATTGCCGTCGGTTCCACAATTTGTTGCAGTCATATCGTTTTTGTTTTTATTCTTCTTAGACATAGTTTCAATCGTATTAACCGCCTTGAAGCAGGCAAAAAGATTGCCAAAGGGGTATTCTGCCAGATTGGCAGGAGAGCATCCGTCACACGCCCATCTCCATTTCGCGGGTATTTTTCTTTCTCCATTAATGCCCACAAACGAGCCATTAAAGCATTATCGGGTGCTATGGTTCTCCGTTAATCTCCGTCAATGAGCCGTTAATGGTGGTTACGGGCGGTGCGGTTATTCTCCATTAACAGCCATTAAAGCACCATTAAAACCACTATAGTGTCATAGGTTCTCCGTTAATTGCCGCAAATTGGTCGTTAATCGGATTTTTGGCGTTCTCCATTAAAGACCACTAAAGATCCATTAAAAAACATTATTCGGATGCTATGGTTCTCCGTTAATCTCCGTCAATGAGCCGTTAATGGTGGAGCCAATAACTCAGTCAAATCCCGCTGAGAGGTCGATCAGGGGTCGATGAGGTCGGCTTGAGGGGTCGTAGAAACATCACAAGCGGCAACGATCTTTATGTTACCTCGAATTTACGTCGCAGTTACAGGCGTTTATCCCCCGAAGAGGTTAATTGGCAATACAACGACATGGATAATGTTTGCGGAAAGGAATCGTATAGCGGATTCCCACCTCCATGCCAACGAAAAGGGGGCAATAAGATCCTCTAACCATTCCCGTTTGGAACAAAGAAGCGTATTGAGACATAAAAGCATGTGCCCGCACGGCTTCCGCAGATATGCTTTCCGCATCTTCACGAAATCCCACAGGGAGGTTGCCTCCTGCCTGCACAGCGGTTTTGGAGTCGGCATAAACAGCATATTTCCCGACCAAATTCAAAGACAGATCCAAGTTGCGTGCAAGAGGAAGCAATACGCCTACTTTTGCCACCACAGAGACATATTTACCCCCATCGGGCAAGGTGCCATGCGGACGAAAGGATTTATTGCGATAGAAGCCATGCGTGTCCACATCATGGAGTGTAAGATTCCACGGGAGATAGGTCCCCGTATGTTCCAAATCACCCGATGCCCGATAGAATGCACGGAGACAGATGTCATATTCCGCACCGACACCAATCTGCACACGCACCATATTGGCAGGAATGGCGAACAGCAAAAGGAATTGGGGCGACAGAAACAGTTGCTGCTGCCGCTCACGCCAGCGATAGAGAGAAAACGTGTGATTATACAGTTCGCCGTCGGTGTCGGTCACGCCCTGCCATGTTTGTTTTCCACTAAGTTTGACAGCCCCTCCATAGCGAGAAAAGCCGCAGCCCAGCGACAAACCGAAGACGTGCGTAAAGAAGATATTGGCACCGATATAGGCAGAAGCGCCATAGTCACCTACATGGGAAGCCTCCAGACCCGGATATGCAGAGGAGGATGTTTTATGCCCCAATGAAGAATAACCCATCGCCACCGAAGCATCGAAAGATATACCCCGCACGGGATTTTGCGCCTGCACGGACGACAAGAAGAGAAGCATCAGGAGCAATATGCAACCAAGGATTTTTTTCATCGGAGCAATTGTTTTTCAGCAGACACAGAATGATCGGAATAGGTAGTAACCACGATACGCATATGCGGACTAATCCACCAGGACTGGCGAGACACAGGGAGTACATTGCCATTTCCAGGGTTGAGGTCAGCCGAACGAGTGAGATCTCCGAACTCGGCAGGGCAAGCCTCTACGACATCTCCAGAGTGCGTATACATGATGCAGTGGTATAAACCTGCCAATCCCTGCGGATTGTAGTAGAACTGTTCCGTTGCACCTGCTATCACCTCTCCATCATGATACCATTGATAAGATGTGTAAACGAGATCCGGATCGGGTACAAAAATCACATCTTTCCATTTGGCATACATCTCGATACCGACACAGGGGACGGGACAGTGCGTCAGTGACAGGTTATAAACGGACAGAATACTATCGCACCCGAGAACACTTTTTGTGGTTTGCTGCCGAGAATCAGCCTTCGAGAATGACAGTCCCCGCCACAAAAGAGGGAAAGAAACGGTGTCACACACGAGCGTATCGAAAGTTACCTGAACGGGAACGACACCTTCGCAAGGATCGCACTCACGGGAAAGCACATTGAGGTTGTAGATAATGCTGTCGCACCCATGTTTGCTCATCACAATGAACTGCTGCTCGCCGAATTTGGTTATTTCGTATCCTCTCCACAGAACAGGGAAGGCGGTATTGAGACACAACGTGGTGTCGGCGGCGATTGTCTGCGGAGCGGGACAGGGCGGATCGCATGAATGAGGTTCGACGATAAAGACTGTCCGATAGACCACCGTATTGAGTACTGTGGTTGTTTTTTGGAACATAATGTCGTCCAGACAGAAATCGTTGCCTCCTTCCGATGTATTTTTATCGAAGACTCCGATCATGACTTCCGAAGAAGCGACAGGTGCTTTCCAACGCACCTCCCGCAACTCCCACGAATTGAGGGGGTTGGCATTTCCCAGGATATGGATTTTCCCGAGGTTCTCCGTTTTCCATGTATTGCCGGCATCCTTGTAGGAAATAACAAACTGCAATTGTGCGGGCTGGTTATTAGGACTTTTATTAGGATAGGCTGCCCAATAAGAGAACAAATAGACGGAGTCTTTCTCCAATATGAGTTTTGGATTATCGCGTGTTTCGGCTTTCCATGCATAACCACTCTTGCCTGCATCAAAAAGTGCGAAGTAGTTGCCACCATGCGGGCGTACAGCATAGAAATCTCTCCAGAACCAGGAGGCATCGTGCGTAATTGTGTATAGATTTGATGCCCCTTGATGATTCAGATAATACTGGCTCGGATCCCAACCGGCATAAGTATAGTCAGAAGAAAAATTCGTCGGAGGGTTTGTTTCGAAATCTCCGTTTGCCATCAGATTATTGACTGCCAAGACTTCCGAATGGACGACATCACAGACATATTCAGCCGGTTCAGTTGCCACGATAATGATGGAACGTGCTTCACCGCTGAGCGTATCATTGATGACCTTATTGCCTTTCTTTGTCTGTACCCAGAGATAGTGTTCGGACTGCGTTGTCATTTGAGAAGACTTGAGAGCCACCTTACTGCCTATACAAGGAGAAGGGATTCGGACCGTGTCAGTGGGTATAGCAGGTGTGTCTGCCCATACAAAAACAGGCAGACACACCGAGAATAAAAGTCCGAACTTAATATAGCGAGACAATCTATCCATCAATAAATTAACTGTTTTTCAGCCTCCACAGAGCCATCGCTATATGTATTTACCAACAGACTGATATGGGTTGATATGGGATAAAGACGACTTGCCACGAGGGTGCGGGTATTGGTTGCGGGATAAAGAACGGCAGAGGGAGAGGCGTCTTCAAACGTTGTATGACATGACTCGACATCTCCCAAGTCATTGTTCAGCACCACATAGAACTCATCGGAAGCAGACGGGACGGGGTCAGCACGATAATACTGTCCGGTAGCCCCCGGGATGGGTTCTCCGTTCTTATACCACTGGAAAGAATGATAGTTTCCCTCCTTGTTATCCACGAAGAGGAAATCGTTCCACTTGCGGTAGATTTGCACTGTACACGGCTCCGGCGGCGTGACGGAACAATCCTCCACCCTGACTTCAAAGTTGTCGGTGAATGCCACCCTGGAGACAGCATAGGAAACGGTTTGGAACATAATGTCATCCAGGCAGAAATCGTTGCCTTTCCAATCGGAATTCAGATCGTAGAGACCGATGTAAACATCGGGACAATCGACCGGCGAACGCCATACAACAGTCTGCTGATGCCACTCGTTGTCATCGGGGAGTGTGTAAGGTTCACCCAAATCGACTTCGGTGGTTACCCCATCATAGGTATAACCCAACACGAACTTCAGTTTTGCCGGAGAAGCGTCGTCCGCATTCGGGTTGGCTGCCCAATAGGAGAAATAGTAGATAGAGTCTTGAAAAATGACCAAATCGGGATTATCAAGAGAAGTGGCTTTCCACGCATACCCACTTTTCCCTGCATCAAACAATCCGAAATAGGAACCGCTATGAGGAAGAACGGGTTCGTAGTAATGAGAAAAATAGGAAGCATCGTGTGACAATGCCCAAAGATTGGATGCTTCTGCGTGCGAATCGTAATACTCATTCGGGTCAATACCCACATACACATAGTCAGACGAGAATGCATCAGCGTTTTCGAATCCGCCGCTAACCATCAGATTTTCCGCTGCGTTCACTACCGTTTTGTATGCGGTCACGCTATACTGACAGGTTCCGGTCTGTTCCGGAGTAGAGAGATATGAGCGCATCACCTCCGACTCAAGGGTATCGGTTCCGATGGTCCAACGATAAAATTCGGCATTCACAGAGGAGGAGAGTTGCAACTTTTCTCCCTGACAAAGGGTTATTGTAGTAGTTTTTTCACATACAGGTGCGGGAGCCGTGAGGTTATACGTTTTTTCCTCTACCAATGCCGTACAAGCCACATCGGAATAGAGTGCCACCGTTATAGAGAACGGATCGCCTTCCGCCACGGCAAGCCCTGTGAGCGTATAAGACCAGGGAGACTGAGGGGTTTTGATCTGTTTGGCATCCGTCATGTGCGATGAAGAAATCTTCAGTCCACAAGGGGCACCATCGAACCAGATAAGCAGTTCCGCATTATACACGTTATCGGCACAATTGTAGGAAAGCGTTGCCAAGACATCCGTGAGGGCGGAAGTACCCGATACGGAAGGTTGTGCCGCCCAATGTCCTGTTTGTCCATTCTCGGAATCAATGACATAGTAGGGTTTTGCCGATGAAGACCAAAGTACATCCTCTGTATGGTTGGAGAGTTGGTTGGTGTAATAGGCCTCTGTCTCGGAATTGCTATAGCAGAAACGGATATTGTCCTGCGTACGGTCCTGAGCAGTGGTAGTATATTGATAGACGCCATCTATTCCTTCAACAGGCGACATCTTATAGGAACCGGAAGGCTGCCCTGTGCATGAACCTGAGAAATAGATATAATACGCCTTGCAGCAGCACCAATGTTGCGTTACATCCAAATAGATTGTTGTGCCTTTGGGTATATCACCCGCCGAAACGGTTGCACAGAAACAAAACAGCGCACAAACAAGTGCCAAACAATTATATATATATTTGCGCATAGTAGTATATTGTTATTATCTCGGGTTTTCATCAACAGGTATAATCTCGGTGCGCCGGTCAAGGGCAATGGTATGTACGGAACCTTCTCCCGCATCGTACTGAATATCGGAAGAGTGTGCTTCGACTTGTATTTGCGAAACAGAAACGCCCTTTGCCACAAGCATATCCGCTATGGCTTTCGCACGATTTTCGGAGAGGATACGATTCTTACGCGCACTACCTTCCTTGCTGGCATGTCCGGAGACAATAATCTTTTGGTCAGGGTTCTCAATCAGGACAGCCGCAATTTTATCCAGGATGTCTGCCGGTTGCAACTTCGGCTCCACAGAGTTGACATCGAACCATATAACAGACTTGTGCATCAGACGAACGATTTGCTTAGCCGCTTCCTTCTTAGGTTTCCGGACAATCTCCTGACGAGGTTGCAAGGAGAAAGTCGTATCGCACAACTGGTATTTCTCATAAGTAGGTTCGGCAGGCTTCGGTTTCGGGATATGATGCCAAGAGATACCCACCGTTAATCCGACAGCCCAAGGGCGCACTGCCTTGACAAAATCGGAAGCCAATTCTCCTTTGTATTCATTCATGAAAGCATGCCTGCGATCCACACCATCCTCCACAGATGCCGCAGGTTGTTGCCATCCGACAGGCTGTTGCTGTTCATTATTCAAGTTCAGGCAATTCATTTGGAAATAAGCGCCACAAAGCAAGTCCAACTGTTTGGACAAAGGAATCATCAATCCCATCTTTGCATCTGCAGCCAAAGCCACTTTTTTGAGATGCAGTTCGTGGCGGTCACGAACAAATTCGGAACCAATCTGCTCCGTATAGAAATCCCTATCGGTTTGGTCTTTGATAAGCATACCCCACTGCGGATAGTCGCCCTGATGTTCCAAGGAACCGCTCTTGAGAGCCCACTTGCTATAAACAGGCATTCCTACACGTATGCCAACGCCCGCATAAAGACGCCAATTCTTGTCGTTGACGGGGTATTGGCATTGGATTCCAACAGGCAATTCGACAATATGCGTCACCTGCTGTTCCGTCCAATCGTGGGTCAGAGCAAGGTGGTTATAGAGTTCGCCATCGGAGTCGCCCACGCTGTTCCAGCGATTGGTGTTATTCAGCCTGCCGTAACTGCCGTAACCAGAGAAAGCAATACCGACATTGAAGCCCCAGTTCTCATGGAAATAGCAGGCATACTGCACTTGCAGGAGTCCTGAGAAATCACCGAGATTCTTTCCGACCTTTGTGCCTGCATCATCACGGAGGGAATATCCCATGGAGCCGTAACCTGCACCCAGCATAGTCTGCACATAATGCCCTTTTTGCGTCGGTTCAGGAGCAGGCTGCTCCTCGGGTTCAATACGCTGCGTCACCATTTTGCAGACCACAGAGAAAGTGGTGTCCTGATAGGTCTTCACTATCTTTTCCTCGTCTTCTTCAACTACGGAAGGCTGCAGTGCAGGTGACTGAAACGTGACGGGCGGAACCGGTATATTGGTGATTTTGATGACCGACCGTTTGGCTTTCACAATATATTGTTTGCCCAATATCTTCCTAATAGCAGAAAGAGCGGATGCCTCTTTGAACTTACGATTGACAGGCGCAGCCAAATCAAGATCCGCTTCCGAATAATCAATGATGTAATCCGTGCGTTTGCCTATGTCTTGCAAGACCTCCTGCAGGGGAACATTCACATAAGTCTTCGTCAGTTTCTTGTGCTGTGTTTTCTTCTTTTGTGCGGCCTGTGCTCCACATAGAGCCAAGAGCAAACACAAGAAAAGTGAAAGGAATCGGTTATTCATTGTAAATCACTTCTTTTCGGCACCTGCGCGCCATCTTTTATAGTTTGTTTTGTTACTTACATATTCTACCCAAGGCATCATAAACATTCGTTCCGTAGCGGATGAACAATTCACCATCAATCATGTACTTCGTTACGGTGTCATACCCAACCGCCTCCGTTATGGTGTTTGTCACCACCCGACGATTGTTCACCTCAATGGCAAAACGCTTTTCATAGTTGCCCTTGGTCAAGTCCACCGCATAATCACCAAAGAGCAAATTGGTGCGCGTATTGTCTTGGTAGTCCACCAGCACGACCTCCAAACCATCCGTGCCATCGGGAAGAGTCAGCGTATAAATGCCGTCTTCTGCAACAACGAGACCCAGCGGGATTGTCACATTTCGGCTTACAGGGAGTACGTTCGCTGCCACACGGATGTTGTCTCCGAGTGTCATAGAATAGATATTGGCTCCCGCCTTATCTTGCTTTGCGAGGTCAGTATTCATATCGAAAGCAGCCGTAGCATTATCCTCCTGCATACGGAGATAGGTACGATCAAGGGTCTTTTCTCCTTGTTTCATACTAAGGCACACCGTGTGAGACTCTGTTGGTTCAGCAGATCCGGCATATTGTTTGGCAGCCAACTGATTGGGAAGCACGCCCTCCATGGTAGGATTCACCCAATCCATCAATCCTGCAAACTGCACGAGATAGGAGCGCATGCTAAGGAACTTCACATCGGTGGCAGGGGAGGCAGTAAACGAACTTGTTTCCGGCTCGTATTCATACAAGAAGCCCACCTTGTATTCACCTATTTGCCGTGCAGGCATCGGGTTCCCGAACTCATCCAAGTTGGCGTACGACGGTATGCCCATCAGGTTCCAGTTGGAGTCGTAGATGTAGCGGTTGTCACGTTCGATTGTACACTTATGTTCGGGATAGTCGATTGATTCCACCGTGCCGGTGATGGTCATGGGTTCTGTGTTTGCCGACGGGAAATAGATACTTACATCTCTGTTATTATGCGTGAACTGCTCATTTTTAATTTTTTTCCAGTCGATGTCAACAACATATCCTTTACCTTTCTCAAGCACGACGCCATTGGTTTCCCAATAGTGTTTCCAATAGGTGGGAGAATCGGACCAACAGCCATTTTTGGCGCGGGCGGCACCATCGTAGTACTGAATGGCATAGTCCACACCATACGTACCGCAGCCGAAGACTTCGGAGAGACGGACATCAAACGGGAACGACACCCAATAGACTGTTTTTTCTTTTGAAGACACACTGCTTTCCAGATACTGCTTTGTAAGCGTCAAAACGCAGTAGGCATTATTCACCTCTCCGATAGTCAAGTCGTTCGGATTAAACACCAATTGCTTGGCTTCCCCTTGGTTTTCACGAATTATCATCAGATCGGTCTGTATGGTTTCGCCCGATGTTATCTCTCCGTCGGGAATCCATGCGCATATCAGGTGGTTCGTCTTAAAATCGTAGATGACACGGATATTGTATGAGTTGCCGTTAGTTCCCTCTATAAACAGGAATGTGTTCTCATCGGAGAAGTCACCTTCCAATCCCTTGAAATATTGGTTCACATTTGCATAAGGTGCCTTTATTTTGACACGTGTGTTGGGGTCGGCTTTCACATCCAGCCGATACACCCAGTTCTGTTGGTCAGCGAACTGCATTTCCGTCCGTTGCGTTCCATTTGTATCATAGATACCATGGTCGCTCAACAATGACAGGTTGTTTCCTGCTCCTGCGAGAAAAGCGCGATTGGTGGTATTATCGTAACTATTCCACATAAAGCGTATGTTGGCATCGTTATTCAGTTTACCCGTTGCGGTCACAAAATCATGGGTGGCTTCATAGTCTGACTGCACGAGCGTATCCGTCAGGCAGTAACTGTAGTCGTTTGCCACTACGAAGTTAAGGTTTGTCCCCGCCGTTGTCCAATGGCAGCAATAGTGGTCGAAGTCCTCGTGCCGACTGGCATAGTCGGAGTACCAAAAGCGGTTCTGGAGTTGGCTCTTCGCAGACAGGTATTCCCAACCGGCTTTGGAAGCATCGGAGCGTATAAAATAGTTCCCATCATATTTCATTGTCTCTTCAACGGACAGAACAGCAGAGGTACCATTCTGCCGTATCACGAAGTTATAGACACCGTTGCCCGTTATCTGCGGCATTGCCTTTACGTCTAAGGTGCTTATGGTGCGCCATTGCATCGTGTTGCCTTCGGTTTCATATTCTTGCAGCCAGACTTCGCAATTCAAAGGGTTTGCGGACTCGACTTCTGCATTTTTCACATAGGGACGGACATGCAGGCTCACCGTATCATTCAGAGGCGATTCAGTCGTGGCATCGAGGCGTTGGCGAATGGAATGAGACGGGTGGAATTTCTTCACGGCATTGCCGTTCCTTTCCACATACACCAAACGATATTCGGTAGCAGGGAACAGGATGTCGATTATCACTTTACCATCCGACAAGTGGAGGTTGAAAGTATATTCTCCCGTAATCGTCGGGGTGAAAGTTATCCCCGCAGGATTACCACTTTCCCATTGATACAGCAAGCAGTTTACTGTTTCTCCCGTAAGGACATTTCCTGCATCGGCTCCTCTGCTGAACTTGTCCCCGTTGTCGTTCTCCACATAGAAAGTATAGGCCGTTCCTTCCGTCAGGTTCTCTATCAGAGAGAACGAGAACCCGCCCGGGGCGGACGTTGTGAAGTAGGTCTTGCCGGTTGTATGGGTTGCCGTGTTTGCCAGCACCAACTGATATCCTGCATTCGTTGCGTTGTAACGCATCCAGATACCTTTATCATGGTAGGTTGTCGAGTTCACAGATTGCGTTGCACCGCCTCTTTCCGAGACAAACATTTGCAGAGCCTCTTTGTGGTCGGCACGGTAGATTGCCTCACATTGGTAGAAGTCGTCCCAGCCGGCTTGTCCGCCATTATTATTGAAAGCGATATAAGAGAACGTCTGACTATTGGTAAGCGCATAGGCATAGACACTATCGTTCACCCTCTGCATCTCTCCATACTCAATTCTATTATTCTGAGGGTGTACGCCTTTGCTATTTTCCCACGGGCTATTGCTAAACGTATAGACGTACTTCTCGTTCCAAGTGTTGCAATCGTTGGGTTTGAGGTACACCATCCGCGCCTGCTTGAACTTCACATACACGGTGTTGTTGGTTGCAGTTACTTGCGGGAGTGTGTATGTGTCCCCCGTTCCTGCGGAGGCTATCTGCAGCAAACCGGCTGCATCGCTATACCAACCTTCGATGGTATAACCCGTAGCAGGCTTCGCTGTGAATGTTACCGATGTAACGGAGGAACCCGAATAGACGGTACTGCCTTCGGAGACTGCCGTTATCCCGCCGCCTATATTATCCACGACCCCAAAGGTGACGGGGTAAGGTTCGGTTTCTTCCTTTGTCAAGCAGATTTTCGTACCATCGAAACGTATGGTTATCTCCGTTGTTTCGGAGAGTTTTACTGCTACATTGTCGCCATTTTTGTAGAATTCCACATTACTACAGTCTGCGTTTACAGCACCATATCCCCAACTCCGGCTCCAAGTTCCTACAGTAACTTTGAACTGGTACTCTGTGTTTGCTTGCGCAGTGAATGTAACAGCACCATCCGTCACAGGTTTCGCGGAGGGGTTCCATGAGCCTGTGAGTCCTAATGCCGAATGAAAAGCGTCATTACCGGTGACGTAATACGTGACTGAGGACGAAGTCTCCGTCCATTTGGCATACAGCGTTATGTCGGAGGTCACTGCGGTGTTGAAATCCCACTTATTGGAGCAGGACGCTTCCTTGTACCAACCACCGAACGTATAGCCTTCGGCGGCGGGAGCGGTCGGTTCTGCGGCTTTGCCACCACTTTCTATAGTCTGTGCGGCGGGTGCCGTACCATGCCCATTGGCATTGAAAGTGACGGTATAAGTAGTTACGGAAACAGGGTATGTAACAGTCAGCGCGGAAGAAGCATAGTCCCACGTGAAGACATAACTTCCTGCTACCGTCATATCAATTTTTGCATTGCCACCGAGATTCTTTCCGAAAGGGATGTTTGTGCAATTGGAACTTGTGATAGTGGTACCCGAAGCAACATTCCACCACTCTGCCTGGTCATCCGATTCGCAAGATTTCAGTTTCTTTATACCGAACTCCTTCCCTATACTCGGGGAACTGACGGTGATTGTGCATGAAGCCGTCGTCTCGTCCTCCGACTTGGTCATCTTGACCGATGACCAGTTGCTGTTCGATATGTTGCTATGGATAGCAAGACAGGGTGCAGAAGGTGGCGTATATTCCTGCCAACCACTATTGTAAACATACAGCGGTTTTAAAGCATCCCAACTTAAATCTCCTGTTTTACAATTGTCACTACCACAATTGAATATAACATTTCCCACATTATCACACCCCGTTTCATACATATATATGTTATCCGTTCCCATATTGGTCATCTGCACTCCAGGCCAACCAGAAGTAGCACAAGAACTATTCCACGTGTATATGTACACATTGCTCCAATTGGAAGTATTCTTGAAATATACCGTAGCGGCACTCAGGCTCACGGAAGTAAGCATTGCAAGCAAGCCCGAGAGCAGATATTTGCGCAGTCCGTGTTTCATATTATGATTCATATTCTCCGTTTTCCGTTATAGTATTGTTTGTTTACACAGTCTCTTGTCAATCCATCTTTTTCAGTTCTTTCTTCTTCCGGTATATTGCCCAGCCTCCATAGAACAAGGCAAACAGGAAGAGTATATATCCTTCGCCGACAGGAGACAATTCGGAACGGTTAGGATCATCCCCTGAAGAGCCGCCCATCCCCTCACCACTACCGCCAAGACGGCGTCTGTCCGAGTGTCCTGCGGTTGTTGCCTCATCGGGATCCTCTACAGAAGCTGCCACACGGCGGAGAGCCATTTGTTTGGTGGTGACCGCAGAAACGGCCGGAAGCGGTTCTTTCCTTATCTTTTCCATTGTTACAGCAGAAAGGGTTGACGACGCCTTGCTTTCCACTGACTTGACAGCGACACTTCTACTTCCATTCCATTGTCCGACATTTCCCCCAGTAATGGTGACGCAGCCAGCAGAACAGTTTGCCTCTGCCGTTTCATAGAGTTGCACACCATTTTTCCATTCGGGCATTTGCACAGGCGCAGGGGCGGACACAACTTGCACCTTGCTGTTGCGCACCTCCTGCTTGTACTCATCGATCACCGTACCTTTCAGCGGCAACAGCACCGGCAACTGTTCCGCAGCCGAAGCCACAGAAGAGAGGAACAATGATATTACCAGCAACACGTGTTTCATGGTGTATGTTTTCATTTCGCCGTGAATAGCCACCCTTTGACGGATTGCAGTGGGGATAGGTATTACTGCCTATCCCCACCGACCCAAAAACAACATCTATCAGAAAACAACAATCTTTTGTGTCTGTTTGCCTATCCGCAAGAAATAGACACCTTGCGCCAACTGACGCGTATATGTGGCAGTCACTGCTGAGTCAATCATATTACCGCTAACAGAGAACAAGCGTATAGTCTGCTCGGATTGCAACTCCAGACTCAGCACACCATCTTGCAGCGTATAGGCGATATTCTCAACCGTTTCCAAGACAGTGCTTCCCCCTTTTGTATAGGAGAGGGTGAGCGAGCCGTCTTCCTGTTCTGTCAGAACGAAATGCAGCGTAACGCCTCCGGGAACTTTCACTTTCTCTTTTGCACCCAGTTGAGTGTTCTTGAAAGTAGCCGTTGCGCCTTCCTCCAACTCCATATACGCCTCCGCCATATACCAATTGGCATTGTCGGAAGTTTTGACCATTACATAGGAATCCGCCGTAAATGCGGCAGTCAGTTTGCCTTCCACGAAGTGGTAACTTCCCAGATTCTCGTGATCGGCTTCTATACCGCAGTCTGCGCCATTAATATAACCGACCAGATAGTAGTCGCCATTGCTTGGTTCAACAACCGTTCCGCCACCGCCTTCGAACGACGACTGCCATGCAGAGCCGTTGTAGTACACATTTGCAGCATCCAAAGTAAGGTCGGGCGTCTTCCCTTTGTCACTACCGCAATTGAAGATTATCATCCCATCCACCTCGGCAGGAATTGCAATGGAGAACCAGCCTGCATGGTCAGCGACCGCCGTCATTTCCGTACCGGGCCATCCTCCCAACAAACCGCCTACGGCACCATTAAAAGTATATGCATAGACTTTTTCCCATGCTGAGGAGGAATTGTTGTAATAGATTGTATTACTAATGACCTCTACAGTACCCGTAAAAGAAGTTGTCCAACCCTCGTTGTAATAGTATCCTTTGGTTGCATCCAGGGTAAGGTCGCCCGTTTGACTTCCGGCATTATTATTGAAGATTATCTTCCCTGGCATAGCAGTGAAATCCACAGAGAACCAGCCGTCCTGCCCATCTACGGCAGTCATCTCCGAGCCCGGCCATTCGCCCAATACTTTGCCTGCTTCACCATCCCAGCAGTAAGCATAGACATTCGTCCAAGATTTTGTGTTTTTGAAGTAAACTGTTTCCGCATTCACTGCCACAACGGCAAGCATCAACAGAAGAAAAGAAGTAATTTTTCTCATGGTCATTGGTGTTTTTAAGGTTATTAAGTTATATTTTTCGGCTGTTGCCAACATGTTTTTTGGTACAACCGCTCTGCAAAGATAGCAGTTATTGCAATATAACGGTTCATTGGCGAAGCCGAACAATCATATTTGCAAGACGAGCGGAAGAAACAAGGGGATGAAAGGACGGAACGCAAGTTTATGCGTTGAGAAGGGAGGGTTATGGTATTATGAGGATCGGACAAATCCATCAAACAGGACAAATGAGTAGCAACGGGAAGGGACGGAATTATTATAGACGTTCTATTTATTCGAGACGTTCCATGGAAGGATTGAGCAGATTGACCCCATAAGGCTAATTGGACATATTAGTCGGATGAGACAAACAAGGTCATCTCTCGCCCAGGGGTGCTTCAGGTCGGCTTGAGGGGTCGTTGGATTTTACATAATCCAGACAAATGTTATATCTTTGCAGTGCAAAGTCTTTCAGAGGCTTTGCATATACATAAGATAGCGTTTATTACGCTTTGTGTTTGGCAAACAGAAAACTTCGCAACTTTTCCGAGAACAGTCAAAAGCAAAGTAGCAATAGATGCCTGTGGATATGATTGTGTCCATGCTGCACACTGTGTGCGGCGTGCCGTCATATCGGCGTAGGCTTCCTGTTGTTTATTTGACTGTTCGGGCAATGCGAAGGCCTCTGTTTGCGGATAGGCAATGCGGGGTCTACGCTTTCTTTATGTCTGTATATCAACGGAAACTATGGGCAAGTATTCCTTTTTTGTCAACATTGTGCATTGCCCGATGCACGCAAAAGTTGCGCCCGACACATATTCAGGGAAGACATTATGAAAAAGACATTTTATGTCACACTGGCAGCCATCGGCATGCTGGCTGTCGGTTGCGGACCGCAGAACCCGCCCGAACAAAAGTCTGACGGCAAAGACACGACGGTCGTAAACCCGCCTGACACAACAATCGTCACACCGCCCGACACTATTCCCGAAGAGCCCAAAGTGTCTTTCCCGTCCGAGGGCTATCTCCCTGCCAAATTCAAAGTGGCAGACGGCAAGTACGTCTATTTTGCGAAAGGCAACCTGCAGTTCAATGCTGCGCAGGGCGAGCACGCTTGTGCCGACAGCACCACGCAGAAGGGTACATGGCGTTTCGCAGAGAATCAATATGAGCGCATCATGAACCTATATGACGGGACATGGAAGGAGGAAGTATCAGAAACATACGACGGTTGGATTGACTGCTTCGCCTGGGGTACAAGCGGATGGAACAGCGGTGCCAAGTGCTATCAGCCATGGAGCGTTTCAGAGAACAAAGATGATTTCAGTTCTGCCAGTTATCCCGAGAGCGACCTTACAGGCGACCTTGCTTTCGCCGACTGGGGCGTATATAATGCCATATCCAACGGCGGCAACCTGCCCAGCCAATGGCGCACACTGACAAAACCCGAATGGCAGTATCTCTTCCGCAACACCCACTGGACACTTATACGTGTAGCCGTCGCAGAAGACAACGAAGTCGGCGGGCTGATGTTTATGCCGGACGGCTTCACTCTTCCTGAGGGATTGGAACTGACTGAAATAGGAACAGGTGACTTCGTCAAGAACGACACCACGGATATGAAGAAATGTTTCCCCATCAATGATTATTCATTGGAAGAGTTCCGGCTTTTGGAAGCAAAAGGCTGCATGATGTTACCCTTTGTATATACCGAAACAAACAAAAACTATATGAACGGCACTTATTGGACTGCTTCGGCGGACGGAGCCTCGTGGGCACATGATTTTCACACCTCGATCCGGCTGCCATACGAAGACACTTTGTTCGGCTTCAGTTCCGAAGGATACACTTTGGTAAACTTCAACGACGCCAACTGCTGTGACCGCCATCGCCAGTTGGTTATCAGACTTGCCGTGGATGCACGAGAGTAATTAAATGCCGACGGAACTGACGCACTGACACGCGCTGTAATGTTACTGATTACAATAGACGTTCTATTTAAACGAGAAGTTCTATGGAGCGAGAATAACCTCCCCAACCCCTCCAAAGAAGGGGCTTTCATATAGAAGTCCTTGTTCATCGAGAAATCATATCGAGAGAGTAATGGGACGGATTGGACGGATTGGGGAGTGCAGAGCGAATAAAGACTCTCTTGCTGACAGGATGAATCCGATACTATGTCACAGAGGTTGCTCGGCCGAGGTAAGAGATTATTTGCGATTGTGCAAATAATCTCTTATCTTTGCCGTCCACTATTGGCGACATTACAATACTATGAAAAAAGCATTATTCTCTCTCTTTCTCGGCTGCTTGTCTTTTTCTGTTTATGCAGCCCAGACAACCTACACTTTCACTGCAAAAGACTGGAGTTCGAAAGTAGGACTCGTTCAGACAGACGGCAAAACAGACGGCTGGGTATCCAGGAAAGACGGACAGAGTTTCCAAACAGGCTATGAGACACCGCAAGGCATTGCCTCAAGAGGCATACAAGTGACGGAAAAAGGCTCGGGTGCAGCGGCAGAATCGGTCATCACATTCACCGAGGTGCGCAAACTCACCGTAAACTACTGCACGAACAACAAAGCAGGCAAGGGGAGTATCGTTGTCCGGATTGGTGAGAACGACTCCATCGTAAGCAACATCGAAACACCGACGGGCAACGGGAGCCTCAACAGGGAAACAGAGATTGCTCTGCCCGCACCGCAAACAGGGAAGATTTGCATAAAAATCAACTGCACGGAGAACAGCATCTACATCCACCAACTGACCATCAAGGCAACCAACGCCAGTCCTTCGGTGGACGGCATCAGCAAAACGGCATTCCAACTTGTGACCAACACCAACCAACTGAACGATGGAGATGAAGTGATGATTGGCGTATCGGCTGCCTCCCAAAACTATGCGATGGGCGTATTCAGCGATGCCGTAAGCCGCAATAACATCCACGCCCTCCGTGCCACTTATTCCGCCGACCGGAACACAATGAACGAGATAGCCGATGCGGTCTATACTCTCCATACCGAGACCGATGCAGAGGGGAAGGTTTCCTACCTGCTGCAAGATTACACCGGTTGGTATATCGTAGCGAGCGGCGGCAATCCGAGCAAAGGGAACAACAACTACCTCACGGCATGGGACTTGGCAGACAGTCCTTCTTACGGGCGTTTCGGCTATTGGACTATCCGCATAAGCGAGGATGGCACCGCCACCCTGCTCAACCAGGGTTCTTCGCGCAGCAATCTGCTGCAATTCAACTACAACGGCGGGACTCCTATCTTTGCCTGCTACGCGACGCCTTCCCAAACGGGTGTAGCCATCTACCGGAGAATCAGTCTTCCTGCTGACGATGAACCTTATATCCAACCCGCCTTTGTGAATTTCGGCACAGCATTGCTTACCCAAGAGACCGTGAGCGGCAGCACCACGACAAAAATCAACGCCATCAACCTGACGGAAGATATCCGTGTCTCGCTCAAAGGCGGTTCGACTTTCACCCTTGACAAGTCGCTTCTTGACCGCGACGGAGAACGACTTACCATTTCCTATCAAGCATCCGAGACAGGGATCTATCGTGACACTATCCTGCTCCAAAGCGGCTCGACCAAAGCAGAAGTACCTATTCTGCTTCGTGTGGAGCAGTTGCTCACCATTGCCCAGGCTTGCCAACTTGAGGATCAGGCGGCTTGTTGGTTGGGAGAAGTGGTGGTAACAAAAAAGTACGACAAATACATTTTCATAGAAGACGGCACAGGCTCCATGCTTCTCTTTGACGGCAGCAATCTCTACGGAAAAGACATAAAAAACGGATACCGCCTACAGGGCGTGACGGGGAAGATACAGAACTATTACGGGAACCCGAGCATGAACCTCTCCCGCTCGTTCACATCAAAGAAAGGAGAAACGTGCCCGCCTGCCGAAATATCCACAGCCCTGAGCGAAGAAGATGCCTGCCGCTATGTTGTTATCCGCAACACCACTTTCACGGAAGACGGGAAATGCCTTGTTGGAGACACGCCCACACCGCTGTATGCTTTATTCGGAGCACTTCCCTCTGTAACGGCCGGTACACATTATGACGTTGTCGCCATTGCCTACAACTACAACGGAATGGTTCTATGCCCCGTCTCGGTGACAGAAACAGGAACAGCCGTGACAGATGCAACATTGCCGGACGATTTCCGCAGGGAGGAAGGTATATTGCTCAATCCGCGAGGCGTCAGACTGAGCGTCTATTCCACATCAGGAACTCTGCTTTGTACAACAGACCGAGATCTTGATACCAACCATTGGAATGAGGGTATTTACATTGTCCGAGCAGAGACGGAAGAAACATTCAAACTAATTATACCATGACCCCCTGCCGCATAGGGATATTGGGTGCAGAGTCTTGCGGAAAAACCACACTCGGCACAGCCCTTGCGGAGAGGCTTTATGGAACTTACGTAGCCGAATATGCCCGCGATTATGTAGGTTCTCTGACACGTCCTTACACTTATGCAGACGTTGTTCACATTGCCCGCAAACAATGTGAACAACTCACTGCTTCCTACTCTACCGGTTGGGTGTTCTTTGATACGGAACTAATCATCACAAAAGTGTGGTTTCTGCACAAATACGGAAAGTGTCCTTCGTTTCTTACCGAGATGCTGGCACATTATCCTATCCGCTTTGCCTTGCTCTGCGATTGCGACTTGCCGTTTGTTTTTGACCCTCTGCGAGAAAACCCGAACTTACGGCAAGAACTCACGGATTGGTACAAGAAAGAACTTGAACTATACCATATTCCATATACTCTTATAAGGGGGACGGGCGATTCACGTTTGCACTCAGCGCAACAAGCCCTTCGCACAGTATCCCTGTTATAAGTACACGATTTTTTCACGAAAACATTTGGAAGATTTCCAAAGAAGCATTATCTTTGCAGCCGCTTTCATGGAAAAGTATGTCAGTGTATGACATCTTTCAGGACAGCGAAATTGCCTAATGGTGTAATGGTAGCACTACAGATTCTGGTTCTGTCTGTCTGGGTTCGAGTCCTGGTTAGGCAACACATTTGAAAAAACATCTTGCGGAGCATAGCCGGCTCGAAAGGGCATATTCATCTGATTTACATATATAATTGAGCAGTGTGATGGGATACATCGCATTGTGGGTGTACCCATATACAAGCACACTCGGTTTACAGCAACACTCAGATGTTTGGAACACCTAATATAAAAGAAAGAGGGACACTATAAATGTCTCTCTTCTGTGGTGCCAACGGGAATCGAACCAGTGACACAAGGATTTTCAGTCCTTTGCTCTACCAACTGAGCTATGGCACCAATATGCAACAATTTCTCAATTGCGGCTACAAAGGTATCACTTTATTTTCATTCCCACAAGCAGACAAACATTTTTTTCTTGCAAAAGGCATCAAATACTATCAAAAGCAAAAACAGAAAATTTCATAAGGCTCTGATTTATATGTATCACTACCATAATATAACTATCATTTGTGGAACACTATTATTTTTCATAACTTTGCGAGCAAGAATGCTGTAAATAAAAGACAAACGACTAACTATGGCACGTACAGAGATTTCTACAATGGGTGAGTTCGGACTCATCAAACATCTGACAGAAAAAATAGAACTGAAACAACCCTCTACGCGAAAAGGTATCGGAGACGATGCCGCCGTGATGAATTTCGGGAACAAGCAGGTACTGATGACCTCAGATATGCTGCTTGAGGGTATCCATTTCAATCTGGAATACGTACCCCTCAAACACCTGGGTTACAAGGCAGCGGTTGTCAATTTTTCGGATATCTATGCAATGAACGGTACCCCTACACAAATAACCGTTTCGCTGGGTGTAAGCAAGCGTTTTGCAATAGAAGATTTAGAAGAACTCTATGCGGGTATACGTCTTGCCTGCGAGCGATACGGTGTGGATCTGGTGGGCGGTGATACCTGCGCTTCGATGACGGGACTGACCATTTCTATTACGTGTCTCGGTACGGCAGATGCCAAAGATATTGTCTATCGCAACGGAGCCAAACTGAACGACCTCATCTGCGTATCGGGTAATCTGGGGACCGCCTATATGGGGCTACAACTATTGGAACGCGAGCGCATTGTGATGCAAGCCGACAGCCAAGCCAAACCGGCTTTTGAAGGACGGGAATATCTATTGGAACGCCAACTTAAGCCCGAAGCACGGCGCGACATCATAGAAGCACTGCGCAAAGCGGGGGTGAAACCGACGGCGATGATGGATATATCCGATGGCTTGTCATCGGAACTGATGCATATTTGCCACCAGTCAGGTGTAGGCTGTGCCATCTACGAGGACAAACTGCCTATCGATTTCCAAGCCGCCGCACTTGCCGAAGAGATGAATCTGAACATCGTTACGTGCGCTCTCAACGGGGGGGAGGACTATGAACTGCTTTTCACTTGCGACATCAACGACTATGAGAAACTCATTCCGATTGATGACCTATATATCATCGGGCATATCACCAAGCCCGAATACGGACTGAACCTGATCGGACGCAATGGCGAAGAACTGACCCTCAAAGCACAAGGCTGGAACGCATTTACAGAGGAAAAATAGATTGATACTCTATTTCCCATCTTATGACCGAATTTGACTACTACATACAGCAAGGCGAACCCTCCCAACGCGAGAAAGCGGAGGCGTGGGCTGTAGCTATCGGTCTGCAGGATGTGGACGGGCTCAAGCCGTCGCAATATCTCCGTGATACGGCAAAACGGCATATAGAGGGCGATATCAGTATCAAAGATGCACAGCGATTGGTACACTCCTACTATCAGTCAAAAACAACACGTACTGCCGATGACGGTGAGCAATTTGAAGCCGATTCCGTAGCCTCGAAAATTGCCGAATTGCTTGAGAGCAACACGGTAGGTTTCACTCTGCAAGGCTATGTGGCTATACACAAACATCTGTTTACGGGTGTGTACAAGTTCGCAGGACGAATACGCGACTACAACATCACAAAAAAGGAATGGGTGCTTCGGGGGGATACGGTCAGTTATCTGAATTATATGGATATACGCCCTGCCATAGAATACGACCTCGAACAGGAACGAACTTTCAGTTACAAAGGGCTATCGCAAGACGAAATCATTGCTCATATTGCACGTTTTACTGCGGGGTTATGGCAGATACACGCCTTCGGCGAGGGGAATACCCGTACAACTGCCGTATTTACGATTCTGTATTTGCGGTCAATCGGATTTGATATTGACAATAGCCTCTTTGCTGACAACTCGTGGTATTTCCGCAACGCATTAGTGCGCGCCAATTATAAAAATGCCACAAAAGGGGTGGACTATGACTACCTCTTTTTAGAAAGTTTCTTTAGAAATTTGCTTCTTGGCGAACACAACGAACTGAAAAATCGTTACATGCTTATCAATCCTCCCGCGGAGTTGCAGCGCACCCCCTCAAGCACCCCCTCAAGCACCCCCTCAAGTACTGAAAATATGCTTGCTGCATTGAGTGAACCTGTTTCTCGATTAATAAAAGTAATAGGCGAACAACAAGTATCCAAGCGGGAATTGATGCAAATGTTAGGGTTGAAGGACAGAGCCAACTTTGAGGATTATAGTTTGAGGCCTGCGATGCAAGCGGGTTATGTTCATCTATTGTATCCCTACTCTCCCAAACACCCACGTCAGAAATATTTGCTGACAGTCAAAGGGCTGATGATATATCAAACATTACAGCATAGTAATTCATGACCAACATCGCCGTCATATTGGCAGGAGGAACAGGCAGCCGCGTAGGCGGCGGACTGCCCAAGCAGTTGTTGCCGTTGGAGGACGGGCGGAGCATACTGGAACACTCGGTCGGGGCGTTTGAGCAGGCAGCATGTATCAATGGGATTGGTATCGTCATGCACCCCGACTATATCGCGTGTGTAGAAGAAATGCTGCTCCGCAACGGCTGGCAGAAAGTGTCATTTATCATCGCGGGCGGCAAAGAACGTTGGGAATCGAGCGTCAATGCCATTCGGGAAATAGAACGAAGAATACAGGACAAAGAACAAAGAACAAAGAATAAAGAACAAAGAATAGGAACACCTGTCTTCCAACCAATCGATGATAAGCCTATAACAAATATCCTTCTTCATGATGCCGCACGCCCGTTTGTGAGCGCACGTATCATTGAGGATGTCTGCAAGGCATTGGAGACCCACGAGGCAGTAACGGTAGCCCTCCCCGCCACCGATACGATGTATTCCGTTTCGGGGAACACTACCGACCGGATAGTGCAAGACATTCCTCCGCGGGCAACCCTGATGTGCGCCCAGACCCCGCAGGCGTTCCGCTTGGAGACCATAGCCGCAGCCTACCGCCACGCCCTTCAAGACCCGCACCTGCAGGCCACTGACGACTGCGGCATTATCCACCGCTATTTGCCCGATGTCCCTATTCACATCGTGCAAGGCGACCCCGCCAACCGCAAAATAACCTACAAAGAAGATTTATAACAACTTAGTCAAGGAAATGGACGAAATCATAAAACCTAATCATAGCCAACTCCTCACAAACATTCGTGAGATACTGCTCTCTGCGCGGCACACTGCGTACAAGGCGGTGAATTTTGCGATGGTTACTGCTTATTGGAACATCGGCAAACTGATTGTAGAAGACGAGCAGAACGGCAACGCACGCGCCGAGTACGGGAAGGCTGTTTTGGAGGAACTTTCCGCAAAACTGACAGAGGAGTTCGGGAAAGGATTCGGCGTTAGGGAACTACGCAAAATTAGGCAATTCTATTTGGAGTTTTCAAAATGGGACACACTGCGCCCCGAATTGACATGGTCGCATTATCGCCTGCTAATCAGGGTGCAAGACGAGCAAGCATGCCTGTGGTATATGAACGAGGCGGCGGAGCAGGCTTGGTCTTCGCGGCAATTGGACAGACAGATTTCCGTGCTTTACTACGAGCGTCTGCTCAATAGTGCCGACAAAGATTCCGTGCGTTCGGAAGCCATCGAGAAACTATCAGCACTGACCCCGCAAGACTTTATCCACGACCCGTATGTGCTTGATTTCCTCAATCTGAGAAACTATCCCGCACTACATGAATCCACCATAGAGCAAGGGCTGATAGACAACCTGCAGTCATTCCTATTGGAGTTGGGCAAAGGTTTTTGCTTTGTGGCACGGCAGAAACTGATGCGTTATGAAGACGAGGATTTCTATGTGGACTTGGTTTTCTACCATTCCATACTCAAATGCTACGTGCTGATAGACCTCAAATTAGGCAAACTCACGCATCAGGATGTCGGGCAGATGGATAGTTACATTCGTATGTTCGACGACCTCTACAAGCACACCGACGACAACCCCACATTGGGTTTGATATTGTGTTCCGAGAAGAACGAGGCGGTAGTCAAGTACTCCGTCCTTGCGGAGCACAAACAGATTTTTGCCTCCAAATATATGTTGGAACTGCCCTCCGTACAGACTCTGCAAGATGAGATGGTACGCGAGCGCAAACAGTTGGAAAATAAGACAAGACATAAATAATAAATACATCACCCACAATATGAATAACAAAAACTTTTGTATGAGTTCGTATCTCGCTTTCAGATACATTGAGCGAGATGATATGGATTTTTACGAGGGATTGCATCATCACAACATTCCATGCCCCGCTGCGGACGAACTGACCTATGTCCACACAGCGGCAGATATTGACACCGCTATCCAAAAGGTCTTCGATTCTCTCAAAGGAGAGAAGTTAGGTATCTGCTTATCCGGCGGTATGGATTCCGCGATTTTGGCATCCTATATGCGTGGTTGCGATGCCTACACGTTCCGTTTCTTGGGTGGCGAGTTTCAAAAAGAGGAACTCTCACGTGCGGAATACTACGCTGACTACTACGGGCTCACACTACACTATGTAGATATTGATTGGCAGACCGTTACCAAGTATCTCACTATTGTCATGCGTACCAAGAATGCCCCAGTTCACTCCATTGAGCCGCAACTCTATCAGGCTGCCATTCAAGCAAGAACGGATGGCATCACACGACTTATTGTTGGAGAAAGCAGCGATTTGCTATTTGGTGGTATGGATCAACTCCTCTCGCAAGATTGGACTTTGACGGACTTCCAAAAACGCTATACATTCTTAGACCCTGCCTGCGTCCTCAATGCCCCTGAGGATATGTCGTATCTGTACGAACGTTACCGAGATGGGGACAAGATTGACTTCCTTCATTTTATGGACGATGTATTCAGCATAGAATCGTCAAGTTCGTACTACAATGCCTTTGGTGCTGCCGGTATGCCCTACACCGATCCGTATGCCCTGCTGCGTATGGCAGAGCCATTGAACTTGTACCGCATCCGCCACGGTGAACCGAAGTACCTCATTCGTGAACTAATGCACCAAAAATATCCCGACATCCCTGTTCCGAACAAGGTGCCAATGCCACGCCCTGTGGATATATATTTCAAAGATTGGCAGGGACCTATCCGGCACGAGTTCAAAAAGAACTTGGATATGACACAATTCACTGGCAACCAAAAATGGCAGATGTATTGTTTGGAGCAGTTCCTCAATCTGTACGAACCCGAAGATGGGAAAATTATCGGCTATACCACAGGCGTTTACGACCTCTTCCATATTGGTCATCTCAACCTTCTGCGAAAAGCCAAAGCCCTATGCGACTACCTGATTGTTGGTGTTTCTACCGATGAGTTAGTCAGTTACAAGCACAAACATGCTGTCATTCCCTTTGAGGAACGCAAACAGATAGTAGGTGCTATCCGCTATGTGGACGAGGTCGTTACCCAAGCGAATATGGATAAGTTGGCAGCATGGAAAAAGTATCATTTCAACGTTATGTTTGTCGGTGACGATTGGAAAGGCACCGACAAATGGAACAAAATAGAAGCCGAATTGGCAGCAGTAGGCGTAAAAGTAGTCTATTTCCCCTACACCAAAGGCACATCAAGCACGCTAATCAACGAGACACTTATCCGACTTCGTGGCGAAACACCCAAATGACGTATGGAAGATTTAAGACAGAAATACAACCCCGATGGCTCCCTCTTACGTAGGGCACAACGCCGTATGTTGGACATTTTGAAAGTGGTGGATACTATATGTCAAAAGCACCATATTGAGTATGTTTTGGACGGAGGATCTCTGTTAGGGGCTGTTCGCCATAGTGGTTTCATTCCATGGGATGATGATTTGGACATCACCGTAATGCGTAAAGACTTCGAACGTCTTCGCAAAATTCTCCCAAAGGAATTGCCTTCTGATATGGTTTATCAGGACTATACCACCGACCCCAATTATCCCATTCTTGTAGCCAAAGTACGCGACAGGCATTCCTATCTGTACGAGGCAGAATGGACGAATAAGTTGAAAGAGAAGGGCATTTTTCTTGACATCATTCCTATGGAGGAAATCCCCGACTTGGCTTGGAAAGCGAAGTTAGACTATTGGTATGGGCATTGTTTACGTGGTGTACACCATTATGCCGGCACACGAGATACCATATTATCCGCCATAGCGTTCCCGTTTGTTTGGCTATTGGTAGTTTTAACCCGATTCGTAAACAGATTCCGCCAAACAGACCAACTTGCGCACGTCTATGGCTGGAGAGCATACAATAGTTTCTCCAAACGCGATTTGTACCCAATCCGCCGTATGCAATTTGAAAATATGCAAGTATGTGTACCAAATAACCCGGACGCTGTTCTCACCCGACTATTCGGCGACTATATGCAAATCCCCCCCGAGGACAAACGTGCCACTCACACCAACCGCATTGAGTTCTATGACTAATCCCCTCGTAAGCGTCTTAGTGCCTATCTACGGCGTCGAGCAGTATATCGAGCGTTGTGCAATCAGCCTTTTCGAGCAGACCTACGACAACGTCGAATACATCTTCGTCAACGATGCCACGCGCGACGACTCCATTGCCGTACTCAACACGGTCATCAACCGCTATCCTCTCCGCAAACCAGCCGTCCGCATCATCCACCATCCGCAGAACAAAGGGCTGTCTGCAGCACGCAACACCGCAATCGCACACAGCAGCGGAGACTATATTCTCCACGTAGATTCAGATGATTACTTGTCGCTGGATGCCATTGCCCATTTGGTCACCAAAGCCGTACAGGCACAGGCGGACATTGTCCTTTTCGATACCAATGTACTTACTGACAATGGCATCATCACCGAGCAGGTAGAATACACGGACAAGCAGACCTATATCAAGTGCCTCCTGCAGCACACCGCCAAATGTGCTCATTGGAACAAGTTCTATCGGGGAGACTTCTATCGCCAATCCGGTATTCAATCTTGTGAGGACATTCGTCTGGCGGAAGACTATGCCGTCACGCCACGTCTCGTGCACGCTGCGCAAACCATTGCCGTACTGCACGAACCTTTGTATTTCTACGAAACCCGCAACCAGTCATCCTATGTGCACAACCTCACCCGTTCCGCCATAGAGAGTCAGTATCGGGCGGACAAGGTATTGGTGGATTGGTTCCGAAATGTGCAAGACGCTGACACATATCGGGATATAGTCAATGTCCTCCCTCTCCGCAGCATGGTATCACTCATCAAGAGGTCCGACCGCCCTGCTTGGCAGGAGATACTGGACATCTATCGTGAGTATCTCAACCTTTCCGGCAAGAGCATGACAATGGTCAACCGCATCATCTATCACCTTGCCCGCCACCATGCTTGGGCAACCCTTCAGTGTTTTATGTATTTCTATCACCTCGTAATGCAAGACAACCAATGATACGTGTTATTCTCAGCGGCGGCTTGGGAAACCAGATGTTCGAGTATGCTTCCGCTTTTGCATGGGCGAAAGAAACAGGTGATGACCTGCTGATAGATACTTCGTTCTTCGATGTATATGGCGACCGCTCTTGGTGCCGTCCGTATGAGTTGGTGTCTTTTGCGTTGCACGAAACCACTAAGGTTACCCGCAGAGGGCGTTTGGCTATCCGTGTTCTTCCCAAACTGTCGCTGTATTGTCGCAAACGGGGAACATTCCATTTGGGCAGGTATCTCTTTGACGCAGACAACTGGGCGGAAGCACGGAAGTACCACTCCTCGGTATTGTACGGATATTTTGCCAATTGTCATCTCTTTGAGATGCATCGGGACGAACTGCTGAAGGCTTTCTCATTCCGATATGCACCCGATGCCGCAAATGCCCGCTTGCTGCAGCAGATAGACTCCTGCCAATCCGTATCCGTTCATATTCGTCGTGGTGATTACTTGAATAGTGCCAATGCCGGTGTGTTCCATCACCCTACAGTAGAGTGGTATCAAGCGGCTATGCGGCAGATATCAGAGCAGGTTGAGAATCCTGTATGGTTCTTCTTTTCCGATGACATGCAGTGGGTGAAAGAGCAGTTCGCCGACGTACAGAACAGTGTATTTGTTGACACCAACCATAGTGCAAATGCATACAATGATATGCGACTGATGAGCCGATGCAGGCACAACATCATCGCCAACAGTTCCTTCAGTTGGTGGGGGGCATGGCTCAATACCAATCCGCAAAAGATAGTGATTGCACCGGACAAATACTATAACGATGATAATGCTAACAAGAAGAAATACTTGTCCCGAATGATTCCACAGGATTGGAAAGTATTGGAATAGGCAACATCGCCTGAGGCATCGGCGTAGAACTAAAGGTAGGCAATCAGTCCTGTCTTGTCGGATTGTGACAGGCGGCGTGTCAGAAAACTGATTGCAGCATTTATTCCGATAACGCCGGCTGTTGCCAGTAAGAGACTGATAACGGGAGGAATCGCGATATAACAAAGCAATTTGTAAAACAGGCTCCCGAAAATAATATGAATGCACATCAAGCGTAGTGCCTCACGACCGATATAGGAGAATATACGGGTTACAAAAGAATGGTTCATTTGCCTGAATACAAGAGCGAAAAACAGTGTCTCCGTTATCCCCGAAACGAGAAAGCACAATACACTCCACGGAGCAATCTGCCCGAATATGCCGAGAGACATATTGGTATAGCCATTGATGGTACCGGTGCCCCAATAGACGAACACACATAGGGTTATTACCAACCAGTCGTATATCCGTCGGTGCGATATTTCAGTTTCTTCTGTCCTTTGCTTCCACATATACCCTGCCCTCATAAAGAGGAATCCTATAAAACAGGTATCCAAACTGTACGGAAGCAGTATGGTTTTGTATTGGGACAAAGCACTTAGTGCCAATGCACATAGCGGAAGTATCCATTTGTTTGCCATTCTATCCTGCAGCAGCATCAACAGATAAGAGAGGTAGAAGCAGGGCAGAAACCATAATGGTGCTATGTAGTAACACTTGGAGAGAAGCCCGAAACTGTAACAGGAGCCGGGAGGATATAAATCGTATCTTCCGTAAAGCAGCCCTAACAGCCCGCGTGTAAAAGATACGTTATGGGAAAGCAGCGAGGCTACTGTCAGTATCCCCAGACCATAGAAGACATAAGGAACCCAAAGGCGTAACGTCCTTTTATATACTGCTGACTTCCAATCCAAAGTCGGGTGATAGGTTACTCCTGCCATGACAAAAAACATTGGCACATACCCATACGTCAGCCAAGTCAGAACAGGAATACTCCGGTCCGACAAATGAGACAGCATTACCAGAAATATGGCTATTCCTTTCGTTGCGTCAATCCAGCGTACCCTTTCCATACAACTATTCCTATGCTGATGAGAATAGCCAAAATGACAAATGCCAACGACCATTTGTCTGTCTTTACCATTTGCGGCTCAAATGCCATGCGTATCGTGTGCTGCCCCGCAGGAATCACGGCTGCACGGAGCACATAGTTGGCACGACCCAATGGATATTCCTGACCGTCAATATATAAATGCCAATCGTCGGGATAATATATCTCCGAGAACACCGCCACCCTGTTCCGCTCGTTCTGTGACTCATAGATGAGTTCATTCGGCTTATAGGACGTCATAGTTATCTTGTCCTCGTCAAATGCCATCAGCGTGCTGCACTCGGGCTTGGTAGCATCCAATATATCAGCAAACTTCTTGTCTGCCACGGCGGTAGTATGCAGGTCAAGCGTGCGTAGTGCTTCGCTTTCCTCATCGGGCGTGTCCACTAACAACAGGCTGTCCACAAACCATGCATTCCCCATAGCATTCGGATTTTGGTGCACTTGTCCGTCGCGCGTGATGATATACTTGGTGTTGAGCATATCTATCACAGCCCAATTGTTTTGGGAGATATGCGCATCTATCAAGTCTTGGTAGCGGCGCAGTTTCGTAGCAGAATAGCCGCCTATAGACTTGAGACGGTAACTGGTTCGGGAGTCATTGAAGGTATTGGCGGCAAGATTGAAGACACGGTAATCAAGGCTCTTGTCTTGCAGTATCTGTTCTTCCCAGGGTTGGATAGCAAACACACGGTCGCTGTCTTTCTTGGTAACAAAGTTGTTGTTATTGAAGAAATGGCGGTTCACAGGAACCATATCCGCCAACACCAGACCCGTCAGCACAATGCCAAGCACCAGCGTGCTGTTCTTGGTCTCTCTCTTCCACGTATAGAGCAGGAACACAGCCGTTCCGAGAACCACAAACAGCAGGCTTCGCCATGCGGATTGGGTCATCAGGGCGTGCCGTTGGTCAAGGATGGCATTGTATATTTGGGGACCTACCTGCCCTTTCCATTGCGCATCGTACGAGGATGTGACATCAAATCCACCGCCGAACAGGGCTACTACCAGACATATCAACGCCGTTGTTCCACCTGCAATCAATACCATTGTGCGGTTGCGCTTCACGTCATTCGAGGTCATCAGTTCTTTGAGACCCAGAAAACATAACAGGGGGATTGTCACTTCCGCTACCACGAGTATGGACTCCACGGCGCGGAACTTGTTGTACATCGGGAAGTAGTTGAAGAACAACTCTGTCCATCCCAACAGGTTGCGCCCCCAAGCCAATGTGACGGAGAACAGCGTGGCAATCAGCAGTGCCCATTTGTAGGGACCGGGCACTATCAGAAGTCCCAACAGAAACAGCATACAAATGACAGCACCTGCATATACCGGTCCGCTGGTGAAAGCCTTTTCGCCCCAATATGTCGGTGCGCCCTGACAGAAGCCTTTGGCTTGGCGGGCAGGCACGCCCATCTTCTTGAGGTCTTGTTCCAATTGGCTGTCCTTGCCCAAATCATAGCCGCTACAGCCTCCCATATAGTTGGGAATGAGCAGGGTCAGTGTCTCGTCAATACCATAACTCCATGCAGTAGCATAGTCTATATCCAGTCCGGATTGTTCCGTGTTCTTCTTGTCAGTAGGTTGTGTCAGTTCGCTGTGCCCTCCGCGCATGGTCTCATTCAGATAACTGCGGTTCATCTGCCACCAACTGAGTTTGGTGCCGTAGATGAGCAGTACACAGCCTATCAGGACAGCCATGGATATCCCGAGGTCTTTCCAACGCTTGTCGCGGATATGCAGATATAGTTCGGTGCAACCCATCACCCCTAACAACAGGCAATAGTAGTAGGTCATCTGGGCATGGCAGACGGCTCCCATAGTGCCATATAGCAGCACCAAGGGCACACCTAACCAATAATTCTTGCGGAAGATAGCATAGAACCCGCCTATCACGGGGGCTAAAAAGCCTATTGCCATGGCTTTGGTAATGTGTCCTGCGGGAATAATCAGCAGAAAATAACTACTCAGTCCTATGGCGAAACCGCCGGCAATGCTAATCCACGGATTGACGCCAAAGCAACGGAGGAGTATGAAAAAACCGAAGAAATAGGCGAACAACAGACCTATTGCCGCCCAATCACCGGTCATAAACCCATGGGCGATATCCGCCAAATATGTGACCAGCGTGTTTGATTGCAGTTTGCCCGTTATCTGATACGTGGGCATACCTCCGAACATCGAGTTGGTCCACCATGATGTCTCGCCCGTCTCTTTGGCAAACTCCTGCACCTCATGGGCGGCACCTTTCCAGTTGTTCACATCACCGGCCTGCAGCACTTTGCCCTCCAACAGCGGTGCACAATAAATCATAGACACCGCCAAAAAGACAACAACCGCCACCGCATACGGCAATATCTTCTTCCACTCAAAATGTTTCATAATTACAAACTTTGTCCGATAATCACAAATTTTGCCCGAAATTATAGTAAATACTTGACTTGTGCAAATTTTGTCCTATTTTATATAGTTCCTTACTCTCGCAATCTGATATGTTAAACCCATTGGCGGAATTAATTGGAAAAGTGAGGGTCGTCGGGTCAGTTGCAGCGGCATTGTGCAGGACGTCAAAACAGAACGAAAATTTCGATAAGCGGAGATATTGTCTGAGCACAGCGGGTTATGTCTCCGCGGGAATTCGAGCGACCCCAATTTTTGGCAACACCCGACACAAGTAAACCAACGGATTGATGTCATTTATAGCCCCCTCTTTGAGGGTGAGGGAGTCCCATTGGTTTCTTTTGTTTTGACCAGGCAAAAAAAAGGAGTATGTATAAATATATAACTATATATAATTTATATCTCAAGTGATAATGAGTGAAATGAGTTAACTTAATTCCGCCAACGGGTATATTCAACTCCTTATATTTGCTATATCCAACTATTTGCTGTACCTTTGGGAATGATATATGTTTTTTGTGGTGCTTTCGTATCTTCATTGGGTTAATAGCGGGTGATTACGAGACCTTACCGAGACCTGGTCGAGACCTTACCGAGAGAATAACGTCAGCAAACAATATGAACACCAAGCAACATAACATGAAACCTTACGATTATCTCATAGTCGGTGCAGGCTTGTTCGGAGCCACCATCGCCTACCGCGCACGCCAAGCAGGCAAGCGTGTCCTCGTTATCGACCGCCGTCCCCATCTCGGCGGCAACATCTACTGCGAAGAGGTAGAAGGCATCCACGTGCATAAGTACGGGGCGCACATCTTCCATACCGACAACCGCCGCGTCTGGCAGTTCGTCAATTCGCTGGTCGAGTTCAACCGCTACACCAACTCCCCCGTAGCCAACTACCGCGGACACCTCTACAACCTGCCGTTCAATATGAACACGTTTGCCGGGATGTGGGGCGTCATCACCCCCGCCGAAGCACAAGCCAAGATAGACGAGCAACGCGCCGAAGCCATGCAAGCCCTCAACGGACGCGAACCTGCCAATCTGGAGGAGCAAGCCCTCACCTTGGTCGGGCGCGACATCTACGAGCGGCTCATCAAGGGTTACACCGAGAAGCAATGGGGACGACCCTGCACGGAGTTACCCGCTTTCATTATCCGCCGCCTGCCCGTCCGTATGGTCTTCGACAACAACTACTTCAACGACCCGTACCAAGGCATACCCATCGGCGGGTATAACCTGCTTATCGACAAACTGTTAGACGGCTGCGATACTCGCTTGAACACAGATTATCTTGCCCGTAAAACCGAGTTCGACGCCCTTGCCGACAAGGTAGTCTATACCGGTTCCATAGACGAGTACTTTGGTTACCGACTCGGACACTTGGAGTACCGCACAGTCCGCTTTGAGACAGAGGTCTTGGACACGCCCAACTACCAAGGCAATGCCGTCATCAACTACACCGATGCCGCCGTTCCCTACACGCGCATCATTGAGCACAAGCACTTTGAGATGTTCGGTACAGCGGTAGATGCGTGTCCCAAGACCGTCATCTCCCGCGAGTATTCCACCGAGTGGCAGCAAGGGATGGAGCCCTACTACCCCGTCAATGACGAGCGCAACAGCCTGCTCTACAGGCAGTATGCCGACCTTGCCCGCATGGAAACCAATGTCCTCTTCGGCGGCCGCCTTGCCGAATACAAATACTACGACATGGACGACATCATCGCCCGCGCCTTGGAAACAGAGATATAATCATTCCAATACATACCTATGCTGACCGTTATCATTTGTACATACAACCGCGAGAAGTACATCGGCAACCTGCTTTTGGCTTTGGCAAAGAACGATTTACCAAAGTCGGACTATGAGATTGTGCTGGTGGACAACAACTGTACCGACCACACCCGCGACATCTGCAATGCTTTTGCCCTGCAACACCCCGATATATCTTTCCGTTATGTCATAGAAACCGAACAGGGACTTTCCGCCGCTCGCAACTGTGGTATCAAAGAAGCAAAGGGCGACATCCTCGTCTATGTGGACGATGACGCATTGGTAGATGCAAATTATCTGCGTGCGTATGCGGAGCATTTTGCCACGCACCCCGATACCATGGCGGCAGGAGGACCTATCGAACCGCTGTACGAGAACACGGTAGCCCCCGCATGGATGACCCCATACACCAAAGCACTTCTTACCGGTTGGCTCAACTATGGCAATCAGGTCAAGCCCTTTCCCAAAGAACGCTTCCCCGGAGGAGGCAATGCCGCCTACCGCAAAGAGGTGTTTGATAAAGTAGGACTGTTCAATACTGCCTTGGGGCGCAAAGGCAATGGGCTGATGAGTTCGGAGGAAAAGGACATATTCGACAAGATGCACACACTGGGTATGACAATTCTCTATTTACCGACTCCCGTACTCCACCATATCATCCCGCAAGCCAAACTGGAGAAACCGTACTTCGACAAACTCACCCGCCAGATAGGAGTCAGCGAAAGGCAGCGTACTTTGGCTGTATCACGCACCAAATACGTCAAACGACTATTCAGTGAAGCCGTCAAGTGGATGGGAACTATCGTCTTGTTTTGCGGCTATACCCTGCAAGGACACCCCGCCAAAGGCTATAAACTCATTCTCTTCCGCCGCAATGTAACCGAAGGACTCTTGCATGGTTAGGTAGTCTTTTGCTGTTCCTGTTGGCACACTGTTTCTTCTCTGTTCCTGCGTATAGACCATAGAGAGCCGCTTCTCATTCGTTTGTCTCTTTCCTTTTTGTCTTTCAGGAGGGAAGAGACAAGTACCCGTTATAGGACGGAAACCCATCAGATAATCAAATAGTTCGAACTAATAGACATTTCGCCCTGAAGCAAAGACTTCCACTCATTTCACTCTATTTGGTCTGCTCTCATATATTGGCACGTATCGTCACCAATTCTTCGCGTATTTTCTTCAGCAGTTCTGTCATCTGCATACGACGTTCTATATCATCGTCCCCGACCTTGAGACGCTTTTTGATCGCTGCAACCGACAAGTGCTGCTCATCGCGCAAAAACTTGATCTTGACAACCAAATCCAGATCACTTTTTGTATAGAAGCGGGTCATACCCTGGTTCCGGTGAGGGCGCAACATAGGGAATATCTGCTCCCAATATCGAAGAGTGGAGAAAGGAAGACCGCTTAGTTCGCTCACCTCTTTTATGGAATAATACACCTTTTCCATACCTGTCAACGCAATATCTTCAAAGTTTTACCCTCTCTGATTGACGAGCCCTTCAACCCGTTCCAACGCTGTAATTGCCCCACCGAACAGTGAAACTTCTTGGCTATGCCAGACAATGTGTCCCCTTTCTTGATTTTATAATAGGTCACACCATTGACTGTATAACCTCCATTCTGAGCAGTGCGTTGCGCCAGATCTATAGTTGCACGACGTTGTTCAATCAGGCTGTCTCGCCTGTAAGACAAAATGCTGTCTTCGTTGCAGATATAGGCACCTGCCTTTTCCGCGGGAACACAGAGAGTGTAATCCTTCCCCCCCGGAAGAATATCCATTGTGTACTGGGGATTCAACTTCCTCAGCGTATTCATAGGTATGTCCAGTTTCTCAGCCACTTGCAGAAGATGTAGACGTCTCGTCACTACAATCGTATCTATCGCAAGGGGCAATATCGGTTCCGCAGGACAGATATTATGCTCGTCAGCATAGGTAAACACATAATTCGCTGCCACAAATATCGGAAGATACGATCGTGTCTCTCTCGGCAGAAAACTATATATCTGCCAAAAATCACGTTGTCCGCCCGCACGGTGAATCGCCTTGTTCACATTGCCAGGACCGCAATTATAGGCGGCTATTGCCAAGTTCCAATCACCATAAATGGCATAAAGACTCTTCAAAAAACGGCATGCCGCATCGGTCGATTTGTAAGGGTCCAGACGTTCATCAACCAACGAGTTCACTTCCAGACCGCTGTTTTTGGCGGTCTGTGGCATAAATTGCCATAGTCCTGCCGCACCTGCGTGCGATCGGGCTTGTACATTCAAACCCGACTCTATGATCGGAAGATACTTTAGTTCCAACGGCAAGCCATAGCGCATAAGTGTCTCTTCAAACATCGGGAAGTACGTGTCGCCCAATCGCCGCATCCTTGCCACTTGTTTCTTGCTGCGATGCAGATAGGCTTCAATGAATCCTTTCACAACGGCATTATACGGCATCTCCACGATACACGGCAATGCACACAGACGCTCTATATACACCGAATCCGGCAAATCTGCAATCACATACCCTTCGGTACAAGCACTCGTATCAACCCACGACAATGTGTAATCCAATAAACGCAAGTCCAATTCCGAAGGCTCATACACTTGCAACGTGTCCACATCTGTCACCGCCGCACATGTAAGGCAATACAGGTTCAGCAAACATAAAACCAGCAATATATACCATCCGTTCTTCATTAAAAACTGATTGCGAGTTTCACTTCCGCCGACTTGTTATTCTGAAAATCGTAATATAATTGAGGTTCCACCATCATCGAAAGATCGGTAGATATATCAAAGTCAAACAATTGGGCATCCACATACGCATCAATCAGCGACAAAGCATAGACCAGCACCGTGGCGACAATTGACAAGTCCCGATAGCGACGGTACGTATTCTGCTTATTCTTGAGAACATTGGTGTAACTGCTCTTTCCACCCATCATCTCAATGGTATATCCGTCGGGCAAAATATCAATGTATGATGTTTTGGTTCCGTCCGTATCCGTCAGAATATCCCGATAAGCCTGTTTATAGTCCGTATATAAGCGGTTGTTCCAACTGATGGCGTATGCACAACCCATAAACCCGCCATAGACAATCGGCAATTTCCAATACGAACGGTTATATATCTGCCCGTATCCGGGCAGAATCACTCCCATCCATACGGCACGCATAGGATCAGGCTTCCATGGTTCAATCGTTGTCTCATACTGCTCCGGAACGGAAGAAATGGTATCTATATCCATGAAACCGCTTTCCTCCGTCTCCGCTGCAACAAGTTCTGTCGTAACAGCCGTTTCATACTGTGCCGAAGCACTTATGCAAAACAACAACCCGATCAGCAATCCGGATAATATGCCTATGCGTCTTTTCAACGGCGGGTGTCCAGTTTCTTCATAATCTGTTGCAATTCCTCGTCACTGTTAAACGGAATGGCTATTTTCCCCTTGCCCTCTTCGTTGCAAGACATCTTTACTTTCACTCCGAAAAACGAAGCCAACTCGTGCTGTAGGGTCTCTAACTCCGGTATATTCAGCGAGGGAGCCTTCGTATGCTCTTGTTTTTTTTCTTCTTGTCCGCTTGCTATTTTCTCCACTTGTCTGACACTCAACCCTTCTTGCAATATACGTTTGTAGAGGTTTATCTGATCAGCGGGTTGTTTCACGGCAAGGATGGCACGGGCGTGTCCCATATCAATTTTTTTCTCTTTGATACCCATCTGAACTTCCGCCGGCAAACGGAGCAAACGGAGATAATTGGCTACCGTGGCACGCTTCTTTCCCACACGCTCCGACATACGTTCCTGGGTCAGGCTGTAGTCGTCCATCAATCGTTGGTAGGCGAGCGCAATCTCTATAGCATCCAAGTCCTCACGTTGGATATTCTCTATGAGAGCCATCTCCATAACCTGCTCGTCTTTCGCTGTACGGATATAGGCGGGGATGGTCTCCAATCCTGCCATCTTGGCGGCTCTGTATCGGCGCTCACCCGCTATAATCAGATAATCACCGTCGCCGTTCTTTCTCAGCGTAATGGGCGATATCACACCTAACTCCCGAATGGAGGAAGCCAATTCTTCCAAGGCTTCTTCGTCAAAATTCCTGCGGGGCTGGTTGGGATTGGCTTTTATTTCACTCAGTGACACCTCATTGATTGACGACGAACCGTTCGTGTTCACGTGGGTCGTGTCTATCAAGGCATCAAGACCTCTTCCCAAACCTGTATTTTTCATTTTCATATCTTCTTTGTTGATTAATTCCGTGCTATGAGTTCTTTCGCCAAATCAGCATAGTTTTGCGCACCCTTTGAAGTGGAATCGTAAGTCAATACCGACAACCCGTGACTCGGAGCCTCGCTCAAACGAACATTTCGTGCGATCACCGTGTTGAACACCAAAGACCCGAAATGGCGTTTCACCTCTTCATATACCTGGTTCGACAAGCGCAGACGGTTATCATACATCGTAAGTAGGAAACCTTCTATCTGCAAAGACGGGTTCAGTTTCGACTTGATGATCTTTATCGTATTCAGCAACTTCGAAATTCCTTCCAATGCAAAATATTCACATTGAACGGGAATAATCACGGAATCGCTTGCTGTCAGGCAGTTTACGGTAATTAAGCCAAGCGACGGAGAGCAGTCTATAATCACATAGTCGTACGCATCGCGTATCTCCTGCAACATGGTCTTCAAAAGTACTTCCCTGTCATCTATCGAGATCATTTCAATCTCTGCACCGATCAAATCTATATGCGAAGGCAGCAAGTACAAGTTTTCCTGATTGGTTTCAACAATCGCCTCTTTCGGATCGGTACCATTCACCAAACATTCATAAATCGTCGCCTGCAGAGAACGGACATCAACGCCCAAACCGGAAGACGCATTGGCTTGAGGATCAGCATCAATAAGAAGAACCTTCTTCCCTTCTGCAGCAAGAGCAGCCGATAAGTTGATGGCTGTGGTCGTTTTCCCAACACCGCCCTTCTGATTGGCAACAGAAATAACTTTACTTTTCATATACATTCCGTATTTAGCATTTTCGTGTGCAAACAAACATCTCACACAAAGACACATTCTTGGGCAAAGGTATGTATTTTTCTGCAGACCCACAAACTGCCGCTGAGAAAAAGTCAGGGCAATCGCATCAAAATGATTGATACTGAATGGTTGTTGTTTTCTTATACAAAAACAATGCAGAGAGCAGGTTTAACTATGCGGGGCAGCGGGTCAGTTACGGTGGTGGCATTCATATTCCGGTTCATCCTGTTAGTCCATATCCCTCCAAGTTGTCTAATTAGTCCTATCTGTCCTATTCGCCTAATTCGTCTCATCCTCCCTAAAACATCTCGAATAACTAGGACGTCTATTATCATCTCGTTGGCGGTTCCTTTGTCCTCCCTATAATCTTCCTCGCCAAATCGCACATCGTAAATGATCCAATCGTAAATAATACGACCCCTCAAGCCGACCTCAAGCACCCCTCAACGAGATGTCAATAATACAGATGTTAGCCCATCCTTTGGAGGGGATGGCAGAATTGTCCAATCGTAAATCCATGTATTGTTTCTTATCGGGCGATATTATCGTCCACCCTATCCGCCCTAACTCGCACTCATTTGCCTCATTCGTCCAATTAGACTAATCCGTCCAATCCTGCCTAAGACTTCTCGAACCACTATAACTTCTATATTATGGCCCCGTCCTTTGGAGGAACAGGAGTAGTCATTCTCACCCTCTAAAACCTTTCGGGCCCCTGCAATGATTCCGTCAATGGATTGTCGTTGCTCTGACTCCTTCCTTTCTCGTTCCAAGGCAACCGCATCAAAATGAGTTCATACCGAGCGGTTGTCGTTTTCTTATACAAAGACCATGCAGAGCGCAAGTTAAACTATATGTGCCGGTGGGTCTGTTCCTTCCTGCATTGTGTCGGGTGACTCCTATTTTGGCAACACCCGACGCACAGTGGCTAATGGTTTGAGTTTGTGATTGTCCCCCTCTTTGAGGGGGGGGGCATTGTTTCTTTTCTTTTGGTCAGGCAAAAGAAAAGAAAGGAGTATGCATAAGATATAACTATAATTGATATCTCAAGTAGTGAGTAAAATGAGTTGGCTTAATTCCGCCAACGAGTGTCCAATAATCGTGATGTTATCACGGCACCTATACGTTGCTCCACATGTTTGGCAAGATCCCGGGCTATTCCTATCCACCAACAATTATTTCGCAGTTCTATCACAACCGGTGTTCCGTGTTCTATGGCACATTATTGTTTCGTGAGGCTCCCATTGCGCACAATGCTGAGGATACCGCGATATCGGGTATTGGAATCGCCACCATGGAGACAGTATCTCCGCTTCCCGGAATTCCCGCTCCATTTTTAGACACCCGACACAATTTCGTGAAGTCCCCGCCCGAACAAAGGATGTGCTTGCCACCCTTTGCAACATATCCTAATCCGCTGACTGAGAGACGGCAACGGAATAACAGTCCGAGTCTTGGCAAAAACAAAAAAAACTGCAAACAGAACACATTGTCTTCCCGTATCGTAGCGTGGCAGCATGATGCCATAGACTCCGTTCTCGCTCATTGCAACCTATATGCAACATATTGGCAACTATTGCTGTCCCGTAAAAGTGTTGTTACGATGATACTTTGGATGATGATGTACTATATTGACTTATATGCCTACCTTGGAGCCATTAAATGGCTCTAAAATGAGTGATTAAAGGGGAAAATTTAGCCCCACATACAAGCAATCCGCAACTGGTACTTTTTGCATAGGGGGCTCGCTTTTGCAAAAATACATACCAATATGCCTGTTTATGGGCATCTTGGGGAGACTTTTCTTCTTCGGGCTGCGTTTACCGGACAGCAATAATTGGCAACAGACATCCGCACTGCACCGAAACAGCCACTTGTGCGGAATGGTGTCATCCGCGTACA